>MDSY01119947.1_pt1 | contig 35230 bp, 32 predicted proteins | sample 811131 | NCBI WGS metagenome assembly MDSY01 (sample SAMN05326643, study PRJNA326480) | marine metagenome | isolation source: seawater | place: Atlantic Ocean: South West | collected 2010 | reverse complement strand
GTATAATGACAAGGATGAACAGCCTGACTCGCAGAGCAAGACATAGTTTCATTTGGCCGTCATTGAATACTAGGATTTATTTTGACTCAACTTATATCGAAACAAGTGCCCTTAGCATTGAAGCTTGACACCGAAGCGGTGTTTGACAGTTTTTGGTCTGAGGCCGATCAAGTCTCTGTTGAATCTGTACGGAACTTGTCGCAAGGATTGACGGGCTGGATTTATCTTACAGGCAGTCACGGTAGTGGCGTTAGCCACTTATTACAGGCTTGTTCTGCTGAGGCATTAAACGTTGGTTTGTCATCGATGTATGTTGACTTGCTTGCTATGTTTCAGATTTTCAAGTCATGTGATGACGATGCCTCTGCCGTGGCCGAATATTTTGATTCGTTAGAATGTTTTGATGTTTTGGTTATTGACAACGTAGATGCCGTTATTGGCCAAAAATTTTGGCAAGAGCAACTTTTTTATTTATTAGAAAAGTTGAAAAACAAGCCAAACGCTTGTTTGTTGTTAGGTGCGCATATCCTTGCAAATGACTTACGTTGTGATTTGCTCGATTTAAAATCACGATTAAAATGGGCAACGGGTTTTCAATTAAAAAGCCTAGATGATGATCAGAAATCGATGGTGCTTCAATTTAAAGCAAATCGCCTTGGGTTAACAATGTCTCTTGATGTGGCAAATTTTTTACTGGCTCGTTGCTCACGTAATCTTACCGATCTTAATGATATTTTAACAGATTTAGATGTTCATGCCTTAAGTTCAAAACGAAGGCTGACGATTCCGTGGATAAAATCAATCTTACATGTTTAGTGGTTAACATTATATGATGAATCAGCACCTTGATAACAAGCTAAGGCGATCAGCACTTTATATGCCAGCTAATAATCGCAGAGCCCTATCTAAGGCTCAATCATTAGCCGCCGATGTTATCATTTTTGATCTTGAAGATGCTGTCTCGCCCAACGATAAGGCTGCTGCCCGGCTTGCGCTTCTCGAACAATTAGCCCACGCAGATTATGGGCCTAGAGAATTAGTGGTGCGTATTAATGCGGTTAATAGTGAATGGTACGATGAAGACATAAAACTACTTGCTGCACTTACACGGGTAGCATCAACAGGTGTGCATTTATCGGCTATCGCATTACCGAAAGTAGAAAGCGAGGTTGACGTTTTAAGCGTCAAACATGCATTAGAAAAAATTGATCTGAGCCACTTAAGTCTTTGGCCTATGATTGAAACGCCAGCCGGTGTAAGTAATGTAAGGGTTATTGCTCAAGCCGATGCTTCGGTAAATTGTTTAGTGATGGGAACTTCTGATTTATCAAAAGAATTAAAGCTAGGAATGAACAAGCAGCGGTTAGGTTTGGTGTTTTCGTTATCTCAGTGTGTACTGGCTGCCCGTGAATGTGGTATCGATATCCTTGATGGTGTTTGTCTTGATTTACGCGATCAATCGCTGCTTGCTGAGGAAGCCGCGCAGGGCAAGTCACTTGGGTTCACTGGAAAAACGGTAATTCACCCAGATCAACTTTCGATTACTAACGCTGAGTTCGGTGTTATGCCCGAGGCGCTAGCTGAGGCTCAAGAAATTCTTCACGTCTGGAAATTAGCCCAACAAAAAGGAGAGGGCTTGGCTGTTGTCAATGGCAGGCTTATTGAGTCTTTACATGTTGAGGTGGCGACGCGCTTAGTCAAAAATCATGCTGATATTGAAGCGCGAGGGTTTTAGCTCAGTTGTTTAAGTAGGCAGTCTTTTGCTAAATTGACACGTTGTGCTAAATGAGCATTTCCGCCCCGATCGGGATGCACTTTTTGAATGAGGCTGCGATGAGCTTGAATAATCGCTTCTTCATTCAATTGTTGGTTTTTTAATCCCAGAACATCCATTGCTTCTTGTTTTGTCATGTCGGTTTGCGTGGCATGCGAGCTATTCTGTTGTTGATCGCTTGACGATTTTCGTTGACCAAATAAACGAGCGAGTAATGGAAGATTCTTGATTAACATTGGTAGGGCAAATCGTAAAGCAGCAATGAAGCTAGCTAGCGCAGCACCAACCCAGTGTATTTTCCCTGTGGCAGCAAGCAAAAGCAACGCACTAACAACTAGCGTTATGATGATTTTGATTGTCGAATTACGACTGTTTTTTTGGTCTTGATTACTGATCCATCGATAAATAATAAAACCTATTATACAACACAGCAGTAGTAAAATAATTCTTGGCATTAAATCATAGCCTCCATTTGATTAGGCGTAATTGTATTAGAAAAAGTAAGTTAGCCAATACGACATCATGAACCCAGTATAGATTAGTAATGACGAGTTTGGCTATTCTTGCTGCCAAATATTCATTTTCTGCATCATTTTTTTGAATCTTTCCATCGCCTTAAATTTAATTTCTAGTTGGGTATGATCTTCGCCTTCGTTAACCCAAAATGCGCGCCCCCAAGGCGAGGGTGTCCAGGGTAAAACATTTGAAAAATATTTTCCTGCTGGGTCTAAGCTGCTGAGAAAGTCGGGCGTTATTGCTTCTAAAGCGGTTATTGATACTTCAAAGGGGCGATCGTACGTATCATTTTTACGGCGCAAGTCAAACAATTGTGTGATGGTTGCAGAAAGATCTTTAAGCGTCATTGGTACACCTAACCAGCCATCATTGTTCGCCGCGCGCCTCAATGCCGGTTGACTTGCGCCGCCTATCCAAACAGGGACTGGCTTTGTGGGTGCTGGAGACATGATGACTTCGTCATAATTAAAAAATTCACCGTGATGAGCCACTGCGAGCCCCGTATTCAGTTCACTCACACAATGAATGATTTCATCGAGACGACGGCCTCGATCCTTCATGTCGATGCCCATTAAATCAAACTCTTCTTTGAGCCAACCCGCTGAAACACCCATAATCGCTCTATTATTGGTAAAGATTGCCGTGCCGCTGACAGCCCTTGCAACGGTAAAAGGGTCTCTTAACGCAGCGAGATAAATGTTGGTGGCTAAGCGTAAGGTTTTCGTCGCAACGCCCATCGCCGTTAAGGTGACCCATGGGTCTGGCCAAGGATTGGTGTTGGGCCACCACACATCACCGTCAGCCGTGTAGGGATAAGGTGTTGTTATTGTCGTTGGATAAATAAGGTGATCCGGCACAGAGACACCGTCAAAGCCTAATGCCTCCGCTTTTTTGGCAATGTCAACAAATTGATCAACTTCGGTGGTGTTAACAAGCGATATCCAGTACTTCATGGTGTTTTACCTTTAGGTTATGAGTGGCTGATGACCATTACATGGTTATTTTACGGAGCAGTGTCTCTATAGATGATTAAAGTTTGTTTTGATTCGCCAACCTGGATTGTCGATAATATAACCGGTAAAAAGTGGCCATAAGATTGTTGTTCATTAAATGGCGGAACGTACGAACCATTGAGAGACTATTTATTACTACATATCGTTAATATTATACGCACTGCAGATTTATTTAAGTATATGAATAATATAGTATATTTAATTAATTTTCTCCGAAACCGGCTTCTGCGGGCATCTTTAGATTTGTATTTTGTTGCCGATGTCATAGAATACGCACCGCTGCAGTCGAGCACCTTATAAAGCCAGCCTATTGTTAACTGGGTAAGCCGACTTCTTGATTGAGAAGGGCTGCGATTTTTTTTGTTTGCCAATAAAGCGTCCGCTCATTAAGTTGGGTGCATCTTCACTATTACCTTGAGATTATTATTATGACAGAACAAAAAGCTACTAATGTGCATTGGCATGAAGGCGATATCAGTCGCGATCATCGTGGCAAGTTACTTGGTCAAAAAGGTGCAACACTTTGGTTCACCGGCTTGTCTGGCAGCGGGAAAAGTACCGTCGCAGTAGCCCTTGAAGGTGCACTTTTTGAAGCTGGTCGTCTTAGTTACCGCTTAGATGGTGATAATGTTCGGCTTGGAATCAATAAGAATTTAGGCTTTTCTGCTGAAGACAGAACGGAAAATATTCGTCGCATTGGTGAAATAGCGAAATTGTTTGTCGATACCGGTGTCATAGCGCTATCGAGTTTCGTTAGCCCATATCGTGAAGATAGAGACACCGTCAGGCAGCTGCATGAAGATGCCGGCATGGACTTTATCGAAGTTTTTGTTGATGTTCCTTTAGATGTTGCTGAAGGTCGAGATCCTAAAGGTCTTTATAAGAAAGCTCGAGCCGGTGAGATAAAAAACTTTACAGGTATTGATGACCCTTATGAAGCGCCGCTAAATGCGGAGGTTATTTTAAATAGCCATGAAATGTCTCTGCAGGAAGAAGTCGATACATTGCTCAATGTCTTGCGCGATCGAGGCATTATCTAACCTTTACTGATTAAATTTAACTAATTTACGGAGCACTCAATGATTAAGCCCCATGGCGCCGATGTTTTAATGCCACTGTATGTTGCTGATGCATCAGCAAGAGAATCACTTTTTGCTGAGGCAAATAACTTAACCTCCATCACGCTCAGTTCTGCGGCTGCGGCGAATGCTGTCATGTTGGCGGCGGGGTACTTCACTCCGTTAACGGGTTATATGAACCTCGCGGATGCTGTCGCTGTTGCAGAAACATTGCACACCGCCGATGGTTTGTTTTGGCCAGTCCCCATTGTTAATTTAGTCGAGGATGCCGAGGGTATTTCTGTTGGTCAGCGCATCGCTTTAAAAGATCCCAATGTTGACGGTCAGCCAGTCTTAGCCGTTATGCAGGTAGCAACTATTGAGACTGTTTCCGACCGGCAAATGGAGGTCATGGTTGAGCAAGTTTTTGGTACTTTAGATCCTGAACACCCAGGCGTTGCTGCCTTCACTTCTCAGGGACGGGTGCTCCTTTCTGGCCCTATTGACGTGTTGAGTTACTCGTATTTTCACAGTGATTTCCCTGACACTTATCGGACTGCGGTCGAAATTCGTAAAGAAATGGAGTCCCTCGGTTGGCAAAAAGCCGTTGCTTTTCAAACTCGTAACCCAATGCACAGGGCTCATGAGGAACTTTGTCGTATGGCACTTGAAGACTTAGACGCTGATGGCTGTCTCGTTCATATGCTATTAGGTAAGCTGAAGCCGGGAGACATTCCAGCTGATGTGCGTGATGCATCAATACGGAAAATGGTTGAGCTCTATTTCCCACCCAATTCCATGATGGTTACAGGCTATGGCTTTGACATGCTTTATGCGGGTCCTAGAGAGGCGGTTTTGCATGCGGTCTTTCGTCAAAACTGTGGTTGCACTCATCTTATTGTTGGACGTGATCATGCCGGTGTCGGAGATTATTACGGCGCTTTTGATGCCCAGACTATCTTTGACGAGAGGGTACCAGAAGGTTCTCTTGAGATCGCTATTTATGAGGCTGATCACACAGCGTATTCAAAAAAGCTTAACAAAGTGGTCATGATGAAAGATGCACCTGATCATGATAAAGAGGATTTCGTTTTATTGTCGGGCACTAAAGTGCGTGAGATGTTGGGTAACGGTATTGCGCCACCGCCTGAATTTTCTCGCCCAGAAGTGGCAGAAATACTGATGAACTACTACCAATCTCTTTGACCGCTTATCGCGCAATAATGCGTATTCGTTGGATGGGACTCTTATGAGTAAAGACCAGGAGCATCAACAAGCCATTGAAGCGGCGGTTTTTCGTCGCTTAATCGCTCACCTTGATGATAATAAATCAGTGCAGAACATTGATTTAATGAATTTAGCTAACTTCTGCCGAAACTGCCTTTCTAAGTGGTACATGGCTGCGGCAGAAGATCAGGGACAGCCCCTTGAGTACGAGGCTGCCCGAGCGATCATTTATGGCATGCCTTACTCTGAGTGGAAGCAGGCTTACCAGCAAGAGGCAACGGCGGAGCAGTTGGCGAAATTTGATGAGTCCAAGAAATAACCTGCCAACGGAATAACGGTTGACGCTTACGAAGTTCGCGACCCTTAAAACGGAGAGCCGTTAGGTATAAAGCGGTTGTCAGTGTTCTTCTTGATCCACAGCAATGTTTCTTTGTTTAGCTTTTCGCCGCGCTTGCGCAGTGCCTTATTAATGAGTATGGCCGGCGATTGCGCCCCTGCAGTCCAATTGGGCAATTGCATTTCGACTAAGGTAAAAAATTGTATAAGTGAAACCAATTCTTGATTGCTGAGTTCATTAATCGCATGGTGCCACGCCGATGGGCTGGCTTTAATGATGTGCGTTTGTTGCAAGTCTGTTGATGACAGTGCATCGGCTAGTTCACACGGTAAATCGTTTACTGCTGCTAGCAAGCGTTTTAACAAATCGCAATCAACCGTATCGTCGACAGGTGTTTTTTTATCACTTGGATCCCAAGAGCCAATAGTCATACTGTGCCTTAATGTATATAAAATGATTTGCAGTTTAGACAGCCGATTGTTTCTATAAAGATATTAATCGATAGTCACTGTGTGAATCAATAGCTGTTCAGGCTTGATTTTAACAAGTATTCGTTTGTTTAAATACATAATGGTGTGCCTTATTTATCTTTAAGCATCAAGAATGGGTAATAATGAGTCTTTTAAATGGCAGCGCGCGCTTTCATCATATGCAGGGTAAATTCTGTTATAATGAAGTTCACATTGTGTTTAATTGGTTTGGGTGGATTGATGTTAGGCTCTGAGAAAAAACCTGTCTATTTTGTTATTGTCTTACTGCTAGGCTCTCTGATTGCTTGGTTGATAGTAACAGGAAAACCTGAGCCTATCGTTCTGCCGACGGCCCAACCAAGGGAGGTAGTGGTAGATGTATCACGCTTTGAAATTAAACGCCATTATGTTTGGCTTAAAAGCCAAGGCTTAGTGACCGCTCAAACCAGTAGTGTATTATCGGCTCAGGTTGCTGGTCGCATCAGTAAGATAAATGATAATTTCACGGTCGGTGGAAGCTTCGTTGCCGGAGAGATATTGTTGAGTCTTGAGGATGATGATTATCGCAACGTCATCCTAAATAATGAAGCTGAACTCGCCAATGCCCAGCAATTGCTGGCGACAGAAAGAGGCAAAGTGAAGCAGGCCAAGCGAGAATGGCGTGATCTAGGTGATCAAGCATCCAATGACTTATTTTTGCGTGAACCACAGCTCGTCAGTGCCAGTGCGGCCGTTGCCGCTGCCGAGGCGAATTTACAGCAAGCTCGCTTGAACTTGTCACGAACGCAAGTGACGGCGCCATTTGATGGCCAGTTATTGGCCAAGCATGCTGACTTAGGTCAATACGTCAGTCAAGGTCTGCCTCTTGCAGATATCTACAGTACGTCAGTCGCTGAGGTACGTTTGCCGATCACTTCCGACCAGCGACAATTTATAACGCTGCATTCATCAAGCGTTAATCCAGTTGAATTATTTGCCACTTATGGTGAGAGATCGTTTAAATGGGCGGCACATATTGATCGTATTGAAGCGGCTGTTGATGCGACTAGCCGGCAATACTACTTAGTTGCTAGCCTTAAAAATCCGTTTCAGAGATTGTTGGACGATTCGCCGAAAGCCTCAGAGCTTCAGTCGAAAAGCACAAATCCACCTTTAGCGATCGGCCAGTACCTTACAGCAAAGATTGAAGGCGATAGTATTGATCGGTCGGTTCGCATACCAAGGCAGGCGTTAAGGCAGCAAGATTTACTCTGGTTGTTTGTTGACGGGCAATTAGTCACTCAGCCCGTTACGGTTCTGCAAGTGGATCGTGACTTTGCCTTGGTTCAACTTCCTGCGTCATTTCATAAGCAGAATGATATTGCTGTAATCACCTCAGATTTACTTTTCGCCTTTGAGGGAATGTCTTTGACCCCTTCATTTGCCGAGCAACAACTAAGTAATGAGCTTGATTCGCTTTCTAAAAGTGATTCCAGTCTTTTGTCAAATTAAAAGAGTGTTGTGATGAGAAGTGTCGTTACTTGGTTCATTGATAATCCCATAGCCGCAAAGTTGTTTACACTATTTATTTTAGTGTCAGGCCTATTGACATTCCCCTTGCTTGATAAGGAGTTTTTTCCACAGATAAAAATTGATCTGATTAAGGTCTCAGTCAATTATCCGGGTGCGGGCCCTAAAGAAGTTGAAGTTCAAATTTGCAAGCGTATCGAAGAGGCGGTTAAGCAGTTAGGCGGTATTAAAGAGATACGTTCGTCGGCCACTGAAGGTCGTGGCGAAGTCCTGATTGAGTTAAAACAGGGTGAAGACACTCAAGTGCTCTTGAATGATATCAAAGCGAACGTCAACGCAATTGATAGCTTTCCTCCTGACGTAGAGTCACCAGCGATTGTGGATCTGCGTTGGCGAAACACCATGATGCGACTTCAGCTATCGGGTGAGGTTTCAGAGCGTGATTTAAAAGAACTGGCTGAAAAAATGAGGGAGGAGTTAGCTGCCTTTCCGTCGGTTGCTATAGCTGAGTTACATACGCCAAGAAGCTATGAGCTTGGGATAGAAATCTCGAGAGACGCTTTACTGGCCTACGACATTACTTTTGATGATGTGGCTCAAGCCATTCGATCTTATTCGTTTAACCTTCCTGCCGGTAAAATACGTGATCTATCAGGCGATATCACTATGCAGGCTCGTGGTCAGGCATATCATGCGAGTGATTTTGAGCAATTGCCTATTCGGCGTCATTCGGATGGTGCGGTGTTAAAAGTTGGCGATGTTGCAGACGTGGTTGACGGGTTTGTCGATATCGACGTGCACAGTGAATTAAATGGCCGCCGCTCATTAGAAATTTGGATCATCAATCAGAATAACCCTAATATTCTTATCACCAGTGAAGCGGTTAGAAATTACGTCGACGAGCAGCAATCGTTACTGCCCGGTGGTGTTGAGTTATCCATTTGGTCTGACGCCTCGAAAAGTTATCAAGGCAGGTTAGATACCTTAATTTATAATGGTTCTAGTGGCCTTCTACTTGTCTTTATTGTACTGCTAATTTTTCTTAGGCCATCGCTAGCTTTTTGGGTATGCAGTGGAATTGCTGTGGCCTTTATGGGCGCCATCTGGCTGCTTATCCTAACCCCTGTTTCGCTTAATATTATTTCTATGTTTTCATTTATCATGATTTTAGGTATTGTTGTTGATGATGCCATCATCGTTGGTGAATCCATTTATAGCCAGCAGGAAGTTACAGGCGATAAACGATTGGGTGCTATTGAAGGCACTATGTCAGTCATGTTGCCCGTATGGTTTGCCGTGATGAGCACAATGATTTTCTTCACGCCTTTCTTTTTTATTGGTGAGCGGCCTGAAGCCGCGACCATGGCAACGCCGGTCATTTTAGCTTTATTCTTTTCATTGTTCGAATCTCTTTTACTGTTGCCATCCCATATATCGAATACTAAGAGCTCCTTTTTTAGTCGGCTACATTCATCAACCAATAATTTATTGATTACACCTTTAAAGCAAAAAATGATGCGATTGGAATCATCTCGGCTTAAGATTGCAGAATCTATTCCGCAGTTTGCCGCTAGTCATTATAAAAATGCTTTGTTGTGGACGATGAGCTACAAGCGGCTAACGTTATTAATTTTCAGTTTTCTTTTTATATTTGCACTTGCTTCTATAAAAGGAGGTTGGTTGCCGTTTAGTTTCTTTCCTCGCGTCACTTCAGATTACGTGACGGCAGAGGTTGTGTTGCCTGAATCCAGTTCATTTAATCAACTTATGGTCGTGGCTAACCATGTTGAAGCGGCTGCTTATGTTCTTAAAGAGAAGGTTAATAAGGAATATCAATACGAAATAGTTAAGGACGTTCATGTCGCTGCATACCGAGCTACAGCTCGCGTTACGGTACTGCTAGAAGATGGTAACGATCGACCCATTGGCTCTGACACCTTAGCGATTGAGTTTCAACGCTTAATAGGCGACTTGCCTTTAGTTAAAGACCTTAATGTGGGTTTTACAGTTTTCAGTCTACCTAAACCCATCGAGTTTGTGATTCGCAGTAACGACCAAAATCAACTTGAGTTATTTTCTTCGGCTTTAGCTAGTAGCATGGCTAAAATAGAAGGGATTTACAATATTGGTACCTCGCTTGACAGTCCCTCTAATGAAATTAATTTACGGTTAAAGCCTGAAGCCACGAGTTTATCGGTCAGCTTGGCTGATGCTGCTCGCCAAGTCAGGCGTGCCTTTTACGGAGAACAAGTACAACGTATTCCACGGCAACGTGAAGACGTTAAAGTTTTAGTGCGTTATCCGAAAGAAGACAGATCGTATGAGGAGTTGCTTGATGAGATGTACATTGCAACAAATATTAACGCTGAAAATACGACGCGTTCGCAGGTACCTTTAAGCGCTGTTGTTGATACAGTTCACACTGAGGGATTTAAGAAGATTGAACGACTTGATCTCAAGCGAGTTGCTCGCATTTCCAGTGATGTACACAAAGGCTTCAGTGCGGGTGGTATTGTCGCGTCACTCGAGCAACAAGAGATTGCCGATTTATTAAGAGAGTTCCCTAATGTTGACCTTCGGCTTGCTGGTGAGGAACGAGAAAATATTGATTTTCTGGGCCAAGTTTTATTCTTCACCGTGTTATCGATGCTGGGTATTTTTGGCGTTATGGCCATAATGTTTCGTTCTTATTGGCAGCCTTTACTGGTTTTGACGGCCGTGCCATTTGGATTCATGGGTGGTGTCTTTGGCCATTTAATGGTTGGCGTGGGTTTAAGTATGTTTTCAATTTTGGGAATGATGGCCTGTGCGGGAGTTGTGGTAAACGACAATGTGGTTTTAATTGATAGAATCAATACGCTCCGGAGGTCTGGTTTTTCAGCTAAGCGCGCGGTGCTTACCGGGGCAATCCAACGCTTTAGGCCCATTGTTTTGACGTCAGTAACGACTTTTCTTGGTTTAACCCCCATATTGCTTGAAACCAGTGTTCAAGCACAATTTTTGATTCCTATGGTTTCATCGCTCTCGTTTGGGGTTTTATTCGCGACGTTTGTGACATTATTATTTGTCCCTGCGCTTTATCTGGTCGGAGATAATATTCAAACCAGGATGCGTAAGCGCTTGCAACTCCAATCATCAGAGCAGTTGTCGAATACGTGAACATTACCGATATTTTGTGAAGATGTCTCAATAACTTGCTTACAAAGTCGCCATTTGAGGGGCTATAATGAGAATATGATGCTAACTGCTTTGTTTTTAGCGGTATGGCGGCCGCAGTCAATTAAGTGTGATTGGATATGAACCCAAATTTCTTGGATTTTGAACAACCCATTGCCGATCTTCAAGTCAAAATTGAAGAGCTACGTGCGGTTGGCGACAATAATGACCTTAATATTCACGATGAGATTACAAAGTTATCTGAAAAAAGCGCGAAGTTAACTGCAAAAATATATTCCTCCCTTACACCTTGGGATATCGTGAGAGTCGCAAGGCATCCGCAAAGACCATATACCATGGACTATATCAATCTTGTCTTTGATGATTTTGATGAACTTCATGGAGATCGGCAATTTTCAGACGATGCAGCTATCATTGGCGGTTTAGCACGTTTAGAGGGGCTTCCGGTGATGGTTATCGGTCAAGAAAAAGGCCGATCTGTCGCTGATAAAGTGAGTCGAAATTTTGGTATGCCACGACCAGAGGGTTATCGAAAAGCGTTGCGACTGATGGAAATGGCAGAACGCTTTGCCTTACCCGTGATAACCTTGATTGACACGCCGGGTGCTTATCCTGGTATAGATTCAGAAGAACGTGGTATTTCTTATGCCATTGCCAAAAACTTATCTGCCATGTCATGCCTTAAAACACCGATTATCTCTGTCGTTATTGGTGAGGGAAGTTCCGGTGGTGCGTTGGGTATTGGTGTTGGTGATAAATTAGCGATGCTTCAATACTCTACCTATTTTGTTATATCGCCAGAGGGCTGCGCTAATATTATTTGGAAAACGTCAGACAAAGCGCCTGAAGCTGCTGAAGCAATGGGTTTAACATCGAAAGTACTTGAGGATCTTGGCATCGTTGATGACACGATTCCTGAGCCAGAAGGTGGTGCGCATCGAGACCCAGAACTTGCGGCGTTTCGAGTAAAAGAATTTCTAATCAAAGAGCTTCAAGCGTTATCTCAATTGTCTACTGAAGAGTTACTGGCTACCCGTTACCAGCGGCTAATGTCGTATGGCAACCCTTAAGTAATTTACTAGCGGTCACTATCGCTGTTAATGACGAATCTCTATGACAGCATCATATTCTCACAGCATGGACGATGATTCTTCGCTTTTAAATGAAGCGTTAGCTTATGACCATTGGTTCATTGGTTTCTCTGGCGGTTTGGATTCAACGGCTTTACTGATGATCTGCGTGACGTTTCTCGCTCGTCAAAATAAAGCTGTACCAACCCTCACCGCTATTCACATTAACCACCAAGTTAACCCTGCCAGTAACGATTGGCAGGCACATTGCGAAGCGATTTGTCTTCAGCTTGGGGTTGAGTTATTGATCAAAAGTATCACTGTTGAACGCAATGGGAGTGGTTTCGAAGCCGATGCTAGAGTAGGTCGATATAAGGCTTTTAACGAACTTATGTTACGTAAAGACAGCCAATCCAAGATACTGCTACTGGGTCATCACGCTGACGATCAAGCTGAAACTTTGCTGCTACGACTGATGCGAGGAACAGGTTTGCGCGGCGCTGCAGGAATACCGAAGTCCCGTGAATTAAGTGATTCGGGCGTTCAGCTATTGCGGCCACTTTTGGCGCACCCTCAAGTTAGACTGCAGCAGTATGTTAATGAGCAAGGCTTAATTTACCTTGATGATCCGTCTAATAAAGACCAACGATTCGATCGTAACTTTGTTCGCCACAGTGTTCTGCCCATGCTGCTTACCCGATGGCCAAAAGCTAAAGAACTTTTAACGCGGTTTGCTGACCATCTTCGCGCTGATATTGAATTACTTGATGATTTAGCTAAGGTAGATTTATCGTATGTTGGTCTATCACAACATGGGTATGGTGAAAGTGTGTCATTGGAAGCCTGTGGCTCACTGCCTTTGCGACGGCGTTCTAATTTACTTCGATACTGGTTTTCGACGCATCACCTGTCGATGCCATCAACGGCCTTAATGATTGAAGTGGATCGAATGCTGATGACGAAAAGTGTCGATCCACGAGTCGACATATCGTATTTCCAGCTGTGTGTGTATCGTGACCGTCTTTTTTTAGCTAACCGTGCACAGCTCAATCAATTGCAGCAGTGTTTGCAAGAGAAGCATCATTGGCAACTCACTGAACCCTTAGATTCTGATGCTTTGTCACGATTAACGGCTGTTCGTTGCTCTGGAGAGAGGCTTTTAAAGCATGGTAAATACTGGGTATCTAACCGTAAGCACATTAGCAAAGTCTGCTATCGAGGAGTCAATCGCAGTTTGAAGAATGTGTTTCAAGAACATGGTGTGCCTGTTTGGCTCAGAGACAGCTATCCCATCGTGTATTCATCAAATAAAATTGCCGCTATTCCTGGATTGCTGGTTGCTGATGATTTCATTACAGTTGATGGTTATCAGTTGGTTTGGTCTTGGACGTGATTGATGTTATTTATCAAGACGACGATCTGTTGTTCGTAGAAAAGCCTGCCAATCTGCTTAGTGTGCCGGGCAAGGGGCCCGCTGGGCAACATTGCTTCACTGCTATGCTGCTGCAGCAGGAACCTGCTTTGAAAATAGTCCACCGACTTGACATGGCCACATCGGGTCTAATGGTTTTTGCTAAACACCACGCCGCACAAAAGGCTATTAACTTGCTGTTTGAGAAGCGACAAATAGACAAGGCTTATATCGCTGTCGTTGATGGTCAAATCGACGCCTCGGGCTCGGTTGATTTGCCATTAATGACTGACTGGCCAAACCGACCTAAGCAGAAGGTGTGTCATCAGCAAGGGCGTGATTCTTTAACTTACTATGAGCCCATCAGTTTTGACGAAGTCATTAACGGCACCCGAATATTATTATCACCAAAGACGGGTCGTTCTCATCAACTTCGCGTGCATATGATGGCGATAGGGCATGCTATTCTTGGCGATGAGTTTTATGCTAATTCGGTAGCTTTTAAAAAGAGCTCGCGCCTTCTTTTGCATGCTCACAGCTTATCTTTTATGCACCCTATGACGGGTGAACCGTTACTTATCACCTCTAAAGTCCCCTTTTAATCGGTTAAGTTAGCCTTCTAAGCCTGCATGGAGTTTTTTTTAGAGTCACTCGATGTTTTTTTTGGTTTAATTGATAAGTCTTACAGCTATTATAGAAAATGAGGAAAATACTATGGCTATATGCAGAACAGTTGATATGAGTTTTTTTGATACAGCGCCTAAAGTGTTTACCAATACACTTGAAATCGATGCGAGTGCAGGCACTATTTTCGCATCATTTCAGCGCGCTGAAGACTGGCCATTATGGGTCGATTCTATCGCTAATGTTGAATGGAAAACACCGACACCTTTTGGTATTGGCACGACTCGCCGTGTTACGTTTACTAATGATAAATTTGCTGATGAGCTTTTCATCGCTTGGCAAGAAGATAAACAAATGGCGTTCTGTTTTACGGAAACAGATCAGCCGGGAACGCATGCTTTTGCCGAGGACTATCAATTAACAGAGCTACCTGGTGGTCGATGCAAGCTTGTGTGGCGTGTTGCTTTTGATCCTGCAGGGGTTAGTAAATTAATTTTTTTATTGTTCGGTTTTGCCATTAATAAAGTATTTAAAACGGCGCTCGGTGAATTCAAAGTTTTCATTGAGCAAAAGTAATTAGGGAGTAACTTACGGATGATTGATTTTGAAAATAAAGTTGCCGTTGTTACCGGTGCGGCCAGTGGTATTGGTTTTGCCATGGCCGAAAAGTTTTATCAATTAGGCATGCATGTGGTTATGGCCGATATTGAGCAGGACGCTTTGACGGCAGCTGCGAGTCGTTTAGAAGACCCGTCGCGAGTAATGGCGGTTGTTACTGATGTAAGTGATCCTGATGCGGTTGATGCCCTTGCCGAAGCTGCATTTACGGCGTTTGGTACTGTTCACATTGTTTGCAATAACGCGGGTGTCTTTGTTGGCGGTGCTAGCTGGGAATGTTCTGATGCAGATTATCGCTGGCTAATAGATGTGAACGTCAGGGGTATTGCTAATGGTATTCGTAGTTTTGTCCCAAAAATGATTGCGGCAGGTGAGGAGGGGCACATAGTCAATACTGCTTCTATGGCGGCAATGACGACCATGCCTTTTTCATCAGTTTATTGCATGAGTAAAGCCGCAGCGCTCTCGCTAAGTGAATGTTTATTTAAAGAGCTTGAAATTGTTGCGCCACAGTTAGGTGTTTCAGTGTTATGCCCAGAGTTAATAAACACCAGCTTAGCTAGCGCGCAACGTAACCGGCCTGATCAGTATTCTAAGCAAGGTGATCTGACTGATACAGATATGAGTAAGATGACAGAGCAAGCTATTGCAGAAGGGGTTGCTAGCGGAATAGAACCTACCGTTATGGCTGAACGAGTACTTCAGGGCATTAAAGATAGGAAATTCTATTTGCTTCCACAAGACGGCTGGAAAGACGCGGCGATGATTCGACAAGAAGAAATTCAGCAAGAATCAAATCCTACGTTCACATACGTGGAGTAGTGCTTACGACGATGAAAATTTTTTATAAGCTGGCTGTTCGTGACATGATTTTTATCATTATGTTGTTTTTTGCATGGCATTGGTTTGCGCCGGTGTCGGCAAATAATACATTAATGGCTGATTTCTTAGGTGTATTGCTGGGCGGCCTAACAGCCCTTGCATTTCATTTAATCCATGAATGGGGCCACATTTTTGGTGGTTTCATTGGTGGTAGTGAGATGAGTGCGTCGTTGAAGAAAAATGCTATCTCTCTCTTTACCTATCCGGCAGGTGGTAATAATCGACGCCAATTCTTATTAATGTCCTTGGGTGGCTTTATAGCAACAGCGTTGTTGGTTTGGTTTAGTTACACTCAATTAGCGGATGATCAATTCGCTAGCCGAATTGTTAGAGGTTATTCATTAGTTCAAGTCTTTTTAGCTGTCGTGTTAGAAATGCCGCTTGTCATTTGGGCTATTATCGCAAAAGATTTACCGCCACTTGATGGCGAGATTGATTGGCAAATAATTAAGGCAAACATTAAAGCTAAATTTTCTTGATTAATTAATAGGTGTTTCATGTCTTTTAAAGTGATTGTTTGGGGTACTGGGCTCGTTGGAAAAGCGGTTCTTCGAGAACTTCTTACCCATCCGTTATACGAAGTGGTTGGTGTTATTGTTAGTAGTGCTGATAAAAACGGCCAAGATATTGGCGCGTTGCTGGGCTTGCCTCCGACTGGAATTATAGCGTCCAGTGACAGTCAGCAGGTGTTAACCATAGATGCTGATGCAGTTGCATATTTTGGCCCCAGCGCCATCTATGCTGACATTAATATGAAAAACATTACTGCAGCTTTAGTGGCTGGTAAAAATGTTGTTGATACATCGATGGGCGTATTTGAGAATCCGTCCTTAGCGCCGCAAGAATTGATCGGTCAATTGGAAGTCGCTTGTGCGGTGCATGGCAAGCATTTTTTTAGCGCGGGCATTGACCCGGGTTTTGGTAACGATTTATTCCCTATGACTTTATTGGGCGTTTGTGCGCAAGTTAATTCTGTGCGTACGATTGAGTTTATCGATGCAGGCACGTATCCTGACCAAGAAAGTCTTATTCAGTTAGGCTTAAAGTCCACTGAAGATCAGCAATCAATTTTATCTATGGAAGGCATTATGACGTCCATTTGGGGCGGTCCTTTGTATATGATCGCTGAAGCTGTTGGTGTTGAGATTGAGTCGACGGTTGAACATTATGATCGATGGTTCAGCCCCGAACCGGTAGTCTACTCTTTGGGTGAGGTTGCAGCGGGGGAATGCGCTGCTCATCAGATTCAGTTACAAGGTATTATTGACGGTAAGCCAAAAATCATTATTGACCATATTCATCGCCTTTACCCAGATGCTGCGCCAGACTGGCAGCGTCCTACCATGGACCACGTGCATGCTAATCGGATCGAAATTGACGGCACGCCATCGGTTATTCAAGAAACGGTATTTGAGGACCCCGTGACAAAAGACGGAAATGCGGGCACTTGTCTTGCTACAGGGATGCGAGCGATTAATGCAATACCGTCTTTGTGCGAGTCAAAGCAGGCAATATTGTCGACTAAAGACCTACCACTGATTAGTGGCAGGGGCGTTATACATTGATTAGCGCGATGTACTTAAAAAACTTTGCCGTAATGTTGCGTCTGATCTGAACCGACCGCCCATTGCGCTAGTCTCAGTCCTTGATGAAGCATCCATGACGCCTCTGGCTTTAACACAGTAGTGCGTAGCATCCATAAAGACAGCGACATCATCCGTTTCTAAAAGCGTTTGTAACGCAACTAATATTTGCTGAGTGAGACGTTCTTGAACTTGAGGACGTTGAGCAAAGAATCTAACGATTCTATTAATTTTAGATAAACCAATTATCTTATTGCCTGGCAAATAGGCGACATCAGCAATGCCATCGATTGTCACGAAATGATGTTCACACGTACTGATTACTTTGACGGCTTTTACCTTAACCATTTCTTCAGCATTCATTTTATTTTCAATCAATGAAATCTTAGGAAATTGTTCATAATTAAGCCCAGAAAAAATCTCATCGACATACATTTTTGCAATACGGTGCGGCGTTTCTTCAAGGCTGTCATCAGTTAAATCAAGACCTAACGCCGATACAACTTCTGTCATAGCGTCTTTGATTCGAGCGTATTTTTCGTCGCGAGTGAGTTGCTGGCCACTCAATGGCGTTTCCAAGCCTTTTTCGACGAGTGCGTCTCTAACTAGTTGTGCCTCATTTGAGAGGCGGATGTGTAAAGCTACGTTGTTTTCAGCAATGGCAGTGGATGGCATATCTGAGTTTCCTATACAGCTTTTCTAAGCTTTTAGTGGATGAATTTAAGATTATATTTTACATTATTGCATATGTACAAACAGTTTTACGGATTCTTATTGTGTATGGATCAATTCCGAAACTGAAGATATGTTAATAATCTGATAATAATCATTAATTTAGCTGTTTATCACTCAGTGGGAGAGGGAGCCCATGCTACACCATTGATATGACCGCCACCATCCACAAATAAGGTATTTCCCGTTAAATAAGCAGAGTCCTCACTGGCTAAAAATAAAGCGACCCCCCCTATATCCTTTTCTGGGTCCCCCATTCTGCCTAGCGGAGGGAGCATTGCCGCTGCGTTTTCAGGATTATTCTTCGCGAAATGCTTGTAGGCTTCAGACGCAGCAGCAGGACATATGATGTTGCACCGAATTTGGTGTTGAGCCCATTCGCGCGCTGCCGTTCGTGTGATGGCGCGCAGAGCCTCTTTACCGGCATTGTATTCGAGCGAGTACATATGCGCATTTACACCATTCAACGAGCACATATTTATGATGCTACCGCCGTGAGTCTTCATGTAGGGGAATACAGCTTGCATTGCATAAAAAGATGACATGGCACCCATGCTGAGGCCGTGCTCCATGTCTTCAACCGTTTTTGATTCAAAGCGTTTATTACTGCCTCCGCCCCAAGCGTTATTGACAAGAATATCAACCCCGCCGAAGTTTGTATTGGCAATGCTAATCGCTGACTCTATTTGTTCTTTGACGCACACATCAGTGACCACACTTAACGCTTTGATGCCGTGTTTTTCAAGTGCTTGGGCAGCTGCAATACTGGCTTCTTCATTGTGTTCAGCGATAACAATATTAGCACCCTCGCGAGCAAATTTATGAGCAACACCTAGACCTATACCCATACCAGCGCCAGTGATTAAGGCTGTTTTTTTTGCTAATCTACTCATTGTTTCTATTCCTATAAAGGGTTGTTTTTTTGATTATGGAGATATTGTATCTAAACCTGTGCTGCTATTGGGCTATCTTTCCAGAGTGTAAGCTTACAGATAGAGAGCATACGATTTTTGAAGGCGCTGAATTTTTAAGCCGTAGAGTGCAAAAAACAACCGCGCCAACTTGATTTTTCAAAATGGGTGGCAGTTCAGATTAACTCTTTGCTAGCCCCTCATTAACACATCATAATATTGGTATTATACTCATTATTCGTGCAGTTACTAAGGTGATAGTCGATGAAGTTCTTGTTTAAATATTCGAATATTCAGTGTATTTTTTTCAGTTTAGGGTTGTTACTTACTGGTTGCTCAAAATACCAAGACCCCAGTCTTGATCCGTTATTGCTAGAAAAAAATACAGTTAAGAGCCCCGTCGTTAGGTCTGAATCACGCAAAATAAACCTTATTAACGATGTCTTTTGGGGAGATTTACATATTCATACTAGCCTATCTTATGATGCCTATACTTTTGGCGTTACTGCTCTTCCAGACCAAGCGTATACGTTTGCAAAAGGAGGCACTATTGAGCATGCGTTAGGTTATCCGATTCAATTATCTAGACCTCTCGATTTTGCAGCAGTAACTGATCATGCAGAATGGTTAGGTGTTGCTCGTCATGCCAATGGTGCCCTAAGCAATAATGAGCGCTTAAAGAAAATTATCTCGAGTGGTAATCCGCTAGCAATAACACTCAATTATTTTAAAACAGTATTCTCTCAAATGGGAGATATGCAATCGCGAATAGATAATTTTGGTAGCTTGGCTAATAAATCAATAACTGATGCGGCATGGCAGCAAACTATTGACAGTGCAGAGCGACACAACTCACCGGGAAACTTTACAGCATTTATTGCCTATGAATGGACCTCAATGCCTAATGAAAATAATCTTCATCGAAATATTATTTATCGAACAAATAATGTCCCTGCAAGACCTTTTAGCGCCTTGGATTCTGAAGACCCACTGGCGCTATGGCAAGCATTAGAGCGTCAGAGAGCGCATGGGCAAGATGCGATAGCAATTCCTCATAACTCAAATTTAAGTAATGGCTTAATGTACGGCATTAATGATTTTAATGGTAAGGCAATTACAGCGCAGTACAGTGCACTCAGGTTACGCAATGAGCCCATCAGTGAAATCTTTCAAGTCAAAGGTGCATCTGAGACACACCCGTTACTCTCTGACAGCGATGAGTTTGCCGATTTTGAAATACATGATTTACGCTTAAGTGCGGACGGTACAAAAAGTCAGGCAGAAGGCAGTTATGCCCGTGATGCGCTGAGGAGGGGTCTCGAGCTCGAGGCGCGCACAGGGGTCAATCCTTATCAATTTGGCTTTATCGGAAGCAGTGATGGTCATGGTGCTAGTGCTCCTGTCGAGGAGGATAACTATCACGGCAAGCTTCCAATGGGCGATGGTACAGCGGGTATTCGTCTGGGTAAAACGTTAATGTTGCCAAGCAAGTATAACCGAGGCGGTATGTGGAGCGCCATGGGATTGGCCGCTGTTTGGGCAAAAGAAAATACGCGTGAATCTTTATTTGAGGCCATGCAATCCAAAGAAACATACGCTACTTCTGGACCTAGGATCAGGTTGCGTTTTTTTGCTGCTCAGACTTTTCCTGATGGGATGTTGATGTCTGAAGATTGGCTTGTAAAGGCTTATGAGTTTGGCGTTCCTATGGGTGGCCAGTTACGTAACGTTGACCAAGGCAGTGGGCCTGACTTTATTATCTCAGCGCAAAAAGATCCCTTAGGCGCCAACCTTGATCGCGCGCAGATCGTTAAAGTTTGGCTAGATGCGAACGGTAATAGTCATGAAAAAGTGTATAACGTAGGTGCCGCAGGTCAACGAAATATAGGTGATGACGGTCAATTAGCTGCCATTGTTTCAACCGTTAATGTGCCGTCAGCAAGTTACCTTAACTCAGTCGGTGGGGTAAGTATTTTTGTGCGTTGGCAGGACCCTGATTTTGATCGGCAACAAGCTGCGGCCTATTATGCGAGGGTAATTGAAATACCGACTCCTCGCTGGACGACGTATGACGCGAAAACGTTGAATGTAACCGCGCCAATGCCCCAGTCCTTACAAGAGCGAGCCATTAGCTCGGCAATCTGGTATGATCCTGACTCTTTGTGAGGGGCAGTTAATTTTTTACTGCATGAATCAACGGGCAGTCAGTAGGAAGTCTTTTATTATGCATAGCATTGTGAGCGTTAAACGATCATTTTATCTCTTTTTTGTGGCGGGCATTGTGATTTTGTTAACTGCCTGCGACGATGTGATTACCTCTATCGACAGTTCTGGTGCTAATAGTATTGCAAGGTTAGTTGATGGCGAGCATCGGAGTGAGAAAAATCGTCTGCGCAACCGTTACCGCCATCCAGCAAAAACGTTGAGTTTTTTTGATATTAATGCTGAAATGTCAGTCATTGAAATATCGCCAGGCGGACTTTGGTACACTGAGATTTTGGCGCCTTTTTTAATGGAAAAAGGGCGTTATGTTGCAGCTGGCTATGATGCTTCGCTGGCTGATCAACCTCGTTATCGTTATCGTTTGACGCAATCGATGATAGACCGGTTTGATCAACAAGTTGAGTTTTTTGGCAAAGCTGAAGTGGTTGGTTTTTCCCCGCCACAGAGCCTCTATTTAGGTGATAATAACTCTGTTGATAGAGTACTTACCTTTCGTAATACCCATGGTTGGGTTCGAGAGAAGGTTGCTGAACAAGTGTATAAAGCCTTCTATGATGTCTTGAAGCCAGGTGGCGTTCTAGGCGTTGTACAGCACAGAGGGCCTAATGCCTCGCTCGCCAGTGGCGGTATGAGTGGATATTTGACTGAGGCCGCTGTCATAACAGTGGCTGAAGCAGCGGGCTTTGTTTTAGAGGCACGCTCTGAAATTAATGCCAATCCTAAAGACACTGCTGATCATCCTAGCGGGGTTTGGACATTACCGCCTAACTTGCGTTTAAAGGAAGTTGATAAAGAAAAGTACTTAGCTATAGGTGAAAGTGATCGGATGACATTGCGTTTTAAAAAGCCATAAATGAATTTACTCGGCAAGTAATACAAAGACACCGTCAAAATAAGCAGCGGTCTCTTTATGGTTTCCGCTCATAATTTGGCTGGTAAGCGATAAAGATGTTTTTCCGGTTTTTTCATAATGCGCAAAAAAACCATCCCATTGCCGTTCTATGGGAATGTTACACGTCGCACGAATAATAGTTTCGTCGCAGGGGTGTCGATACCGGATTTGCCCGTCTCGAGTCACTATATTTGGCTTGGCAATTTTCTCACTGCACTTTAAAAACATCGTTCCCCAGCAGGCAACTAATGCTATGTTGTATAAGCAGCCGCCGAAGGCTTTACCGCGGTCGTTTTGGTTCATGTCGAGTGGTGCGCTAATGATTAACTGCTTATCATTATAACTTTCAACCTGTATCTTAGCTGCGCTAATTGCCGGTAAATGTTCAGTAATGAACTCGTCTAAAAGATTGTTAGCCATCGATCACGCCTTAAAGTTATGTGTTAACTGCTGCCATTCTTTGCACTGCGCAGAACCTGTGATGAATTATTGTCAACTAGCGCCAGCTGTCAAGCATGAAAGTGTTTAATTATCCCTAGCAAGCGTGAATAGCGCTGTAAATTGACTTGACATTTAATCGGCATTAACAGCCAGTTTTTTGATGACTTCTAGGTTATAATAGAATTTATAGCACGGCATCACTGTCAATCAGTTTGCATTCTTATCTTTTTGTTGAACTCTTTTATGTCCAAACTCTTCACCGAAATAACATCACTAACAAAATTGGCTCTGCCCGTTGCCTTATCACAACTTGCGATTATTGGCATGGGTACAACTGACGTGTTGCTAGTTGGACGTGCAAACACAGACGAGTTAGCTGCGTTGAGTCTTGGTAATAATATTTGGAATCTGGTCATTTTATTTTTCTTTGGCATCGGTTCTATTACCCAGGCTTTGATTGGTCGTTTTTACGGCGCAAGTGATATTGAGGGCCTCCGCAGCCAGCTTCACCAGTCTTTATGGCTTACGTTAGGTTTAGGCATATTGGGCTTACTGTCAATTTTATTAGCGGCCAAGCTTTTACTGTTTGCAGGGTTTGATCCAAAAATGGCAATAAGAGCCAACGAGTACTTATTGGCTATCGCTTGGGGGGCAATTCCAATGGTGATGTTGCCGGCTCTGCGCGGCACTTTAGAAGCCATGAGTTTAACCCGTGCTGTACTGTGGATTAATATCAGCATTTTCCTGGTAAATATACCGCTTGATTACGCCCTTATTTATGGCCTTTATGGGTTGCCTGAGCTTGGTGCCGAGGGTTGTGCATGGGCAACGGCTTCCTTACTTTGGATTGCCTTGTTTGCCAATTTTGCGATGCTGAAGTGGCACCGTTCTATTCGAGATCTTCATGTGTTGAATTATTTTCAATGGCCAATTGTGCGCAAGATACGCGCTACTTTTTTGTTAGGTTTGCCAATTGGGTTTTCAGTGTTAATAGAAATGAGTATGTTTTCTGGTGCTGGAATGATGATTGCTTATTTTGGGCCTGTTGCCGCTAGCGCTCATTCAGTTGCGATTAGTATTGCCTCGGCCTCTTTTATGATTTATTTAGGCTTGGGGCAGGGAATGACTATTCGCGCATCACAGCAATTAGGTGCAAACGCGAACGAGGGAGCCTTATACAGTATTAAGGTCGGTATTATGATAAGCATGTGCTTAGCATTATTAATGTCGTTCTGTTTCTTGGCTTGGCGTCAGCAGCTTGCTAGTTTATATAGTCAAGATTTAGTGGTCATCAACCTTGCGGTAAAACTATTGTTGTTTGGAGCAGTTTTTCAGTTGGTTGATTGTTTGCAAGCTGTGTGTATTTGTGCCCTACGTGCTTACCAAGATACTGCCAGTTCGGCTAAGTATCAGGTGTTTGCTTATTGGTTGGTCGGGCTGCCCGTCGGTGTCCTTCTTGGTTTTCGCTTTGACATTTCAGGTCTCAACGGTGCGTCAGCTTTTTGGTTTGCAATGCTGTTGAGCTTGACTCTATCGTCAGCATTAATAGCGAGGCGCTTAATTTTAGTCAGTGCCGATTCGACGAGAGTTAACGGGCAGGTTTACAGCTCAAAACTCTGAAGTTCAATTTGCTGTCCCTCTATTTTTATACACCAGCCTTTGGTATCCCAGTCACCTAATACATAGCGTTTTATTGCGGTTTTCTCAGCGCTATAAAGCTGATGGATGGCAGGCCTATGAGTGTGACCATGAATCAAAATTTTGACTTTGTGTTTTTCGAACGCTTTCACTACTTCATCTTCAGTGACATCCATAATATCGTCAGCCTTTGTTGCGTTAGCACTGCGACTTTTTTCTCGGAGCATGGCGGCGATAGCGCGACGTTCTGTCAAAGGCTTTGCAAGTAACGTTTGTTGCATGTTTGGGTCACGTATCATTGATCGAAAGTGCATATACTCTGTGTCAGCTGTGCACATACTGTCGCCGTGCATAAGGAGAATAGATTGTCCGTAAAGACTAATTACTGAAGGGTCGGGCAATAATATGCAACCAGAGGCATTTGAGAATCCACTGCCCATCAGAAAATCCCGATTGCCAACCATGATGAAGACTTTTACCCCATGCTCAGCAAGAAACAACAATTGCTGTTGAAGTAGTTGTGCAATAGGGCCATCGTCATCATCGCCAAGCCAAGAATCACTCAAGTCTCCAAGAATGTACAAGTGTTTTGCGTGAATGGCCCGTTGCGTACAAAAATTGACAAAAGCTTGGCTGATATCCGGACGCTGCTCACACAAATGGATATCAGAAATAAATAGGCTATGATCTGTTTTAATGGATATCGCCATCAACAGGCCTCCGCCATTTTACGCTTCGACGCTAGCAGACTCAATGACGATAGGACTAAGTGGCACGTCTTGATGATGCCCACTTGAACCCGTTGCAACGCCTTTAATTGATTCGATAATATCCATACCGTCGACCACTTTTGCAAACACTGCGTAACCCCATCCTTGTGCATTCTTTCCGCTGTGGTTTAGAAATTCATTATCAGCGATATTAATGAAAAATTGAGAGCTGGCTGAATGGGGGTCATTGGTTCTTGCCATTGCCAGAGTGCCAATGGTGTTTTTAAGGCCGTTATCCGCTTCATTTTCAATTGAGGGGCGAGTTTCAGACTCATTCATATCGATGTCAAAACCGCCGCCCTGCACCATGAATCCATCGATGACACGGTGAAAGATCTTACCGTCATAGAAGCCATCTTCAACATATTGTTGAAAGTTAGCTGCAGTATTAGGTGCTTTTTCGATGTCTAGCTCAATAGTGATGACGCCCATATTTGTGTTCAGTTTGATCATAGTTTATTTACCTGTCGAATTGTCTTAATTTTCCCACCAAATGCTACTGCTGGTTAGGGTTTAAGAGGTTATACTAACCCCTTTAGTGGTGCAATTGTAGTTGCTTAGGGTAGGATATTTCACAATATACCGCCGATACAGCGTTTTCATTTGGATGAATTACTTTACTTGGACGAAAAAATGGTCGACACAAGCGCTCAAATTGAGAAACACGATGGATCTGGCAAGCAAGATGATGCGGCCGGTAGGCCCTCTAACTTTTTACGTCAAATTATTGAGCACGACTTAGCTAAAGACCCCCATGAGCCGCTGGTAACTCGTTTTCCACCAGAGCCTAACGGTCACTTACATATAGGTCATGCTAAGTCTATTTGTGTAAACTTTGGCTTAGCGAAAGATTATCAAGGCCAATGTCACTTACGCTTTGATGACACCAATCCTGAAAAAGAAAGCCAAGATTTTATACGTGGGATTACTGAAGATATTCAATGGCTGGGTTTCTCATGGCAGGGCGAGGTTCGTTTTGCGTCAGATTATTTTGACCAATTGCATGGCTTTGCTATTCATTTAATTGAAAAGAATCTTGCCTATGTTTGTGACCTTAGTGCTGACCAAGCAAGAGAGTATCGGGGAAGCTTAACCAAGCCTGGTGTTGATAGCCCAAATCGCAATCGAAGTAACGAGGAAAATCTTGCACTGTTTATTAAAATGACGGCCGGTGAATTTGATGAGGGTGCTTGCGTGTTGCGAGCCAAAATTGATATGGCTGCACCAAATATGAATTTGCGTGATCCTATTATTTATCGAATTAGAAAAGTGACACATCATCAGACAGGCGATCAATGGTGTGTTTATCCAACTTATGATTTCACTCATGGTCAGTCTGACGCCATTGAAGGCATTAGCCATTCAATTTGCACCTTGGAATTTGAAGACCATAAGCCGCTTTATAATTGGTTCCTGGCTCAATTGCCCGTGCCTTCACAGCCGCGTCAATTTGAATTCTCACGTTTAAATCTAAACTATACTGTTACCAGTAAGCGAAAGTTAAAACGTTTAGTTGATGACGTCGTGGTCTCAGGATGGGACGACCCAAGAATGCCAACAATTTCTGGCATGCGTCGAAGAGGATATTCGCCAGAGTCAATTAAAAACTTCTGCTTAGCAACGGGTGTTACGCGGGTCAATAGTGTGGTTGATATGGCAATGCTCGAATTTGCTGTCCGCGAGCATCACAATGTTCATGCGCCACGTGCCATGGTCGTGATCAATCCATTAAAATTGGTAATTACCAATTACCCAGCAGATAAAACCGAGTATCTCGATGCGCCTAATCATCCACAAGATGATTCAATGGGCACCAGAAAAGTACCATTTACACAGACACTTTATATTGATAAAGAAGACTTTAGAGAGTCAGCGAATAAGAAATTCAAACGTTTGGTGGTGGGTAAAAAAGTTCGCTTAAGAAATGCTTATGTTCTAATTGCTGACTCACTTGTGAAAGACGTCAATGGTGAAATCATTGAGGTACATGCCAGTTATGATCCAGACACTATTGGTGTTGATCCAGCAGATGGCATCAAACCTAAAGGCGTCATTCAGTGGGTGTCAGCAACTGAAGGCAAAGCAATTATCATCAGAGAGTACGATCGTTTGTTTAATCATGAATCACCAGAAAAATCTGATGAAGTCGATTTCATGTCTCATATTAATTGTGACTCGTATAAAGAGCATACGCAGTGTATGGCTGAGCCTTCGCTACTAAATGCTGTTGCTGAGCAAGTATTTCAATTTGAGCGCGAAGGTTACTTCGTTGCAGATCGTCATGACTTTAGTGCGGAGCAACCGGTATTTAATAAAACCATTGGCTTGCGTGATAGCTGGCCTAAGCAAGAGCAGAGTTAACCATGAGCTTGCATTTATACAACACAAAAAAACGCCGTAAAGAGCCGTTTGAGCCAATCGATTCTCAACGTATTACTATGTATGTTTGTGGGCCAACAGTGTATAACCGAGTTCATATTGGCAATGCGCGACCGGCGGTTGTTTTTGACACTTTATTTAGAGTATTAAAGTCATTATACCCCCATGTTATTTACGCGCGAAATATCACTGATATTGATGACAAAATCATTGCTGCTGCGGCAGATTTAAATGAGTCTATTGAAAGCATCAGCCAGCGCTTTGCAACCGCTTATTTTGAAGACATGGCCGACTTATGCAATCAGTCGCCAACCATTCAGCCCTACGCTACCGATCACATTGAACCGATGATAAACATGGTCGCACGCTTAATTAAAGAAGGTCATGCCTACGAGGCTCAAGGCCATGTATTATTTGACGTCCAGTCGATGCAGAATTACGGTCAGCTTTCTAACCGTAGTCTTGACGATATGTTAGCTGGTGCTCGCGTAGAGGTGGCAGAATACAAGCGTTATGCCGGTGATTTTGTTCTTTGGAAGCCTTCGTCTATTGCAGAGCCGGGCTGGCAAAGCCCGTGGGGCAGAGGACGCCCTGGTTGGCACTTAGAATGCTCCGCGATGATTGAAACTCACCTCGGTGAGACCATTGATATTCACGGTGGCGGACGAGACTTAATTTTTCCTCACCATGAAAATGAAGTGGCGCAAAGTGAATGTTCACATGGTGGCACGAGCTTTGTCCGTTATTGGTTGCACAACGGCTATATTAATATTGATGGCGAGAAAATGTCAAAGTCACTAGGGAATTTTAAGATGGTTCGCGACCTACTTGGCCATTATAACGGGGAAACGCTTCGCTTCGCCTTGTTGAGCGCCCAGTATCGCTCGGAGCTCACGTTTAGCAATGATTTGCTTGAGCAGGCTAAGTCAGTGCTCGATGGCTTTTATGGTGCATTAAGAGCTCTTCGCACCGTTCAAGCTGTCATCCCCAATAGCATAGTTGGGCAGCCAGTGTATGAAGCCTTATTAGACGATCTTAATACGCCTGTTGCCATCCGTGAGCTGCATCAGTTGTCAAAGGCGATGACTCAAGCCCGTGGTGCGCTACAAGCAAAGTTAAAAGGCGAGTTTTTAGCTTGTGCTGAATTAATGGGTTTATTGCAGCAAGATTCAGAGGCATGGTTTCAGTCAGCGGTGGGTCATGACGCGATAGCCGCTGTTGATATTGAATCACTTATAGACGAGCGTCATGCGGCCAAATTGAACAAAGATTATGCTCGCTCTGACGCGATTCGCAGTCAGTTGACAGAATTAGGGGTCATTCTTGAAGACGGTCAAAATGGCACCACTTGGCGGAGAGAGTAGAGGATTATCCCATATCGCGCTGAATTGATGATTTTATTCAGTTTTTTTGAGGTTATTTATACGTATAGTTCTAAAAAGATAATGGATAATTGTCATTTTTGGGTTCGATTTGTTTGACGATTGCGTAGTAGGTGAGTAGAATCGCGCCTCTTGTTGCAGTCTTGCACACAACAAGCATTCGGGGATTAGCGCAGTCTGGTAGCGCGCCTGCTTTGGGAGCAGGATGTCGGGGGTTCAAATCCCTCATCCCCGACCATTTTTTCCTACTGATCAAAATGAACTGATATCTGTTGAATATTGCTACTATAGGATCTAACGGAAAAGTAGGGTGTTGTCACTTGCTGCAGGCGCACTGATAACAGATAAAGCAGTTAATGGTGGGCGTAGCTCAGTTGGTAGAGCGCCGGATTGTGATTCCGGTGGTCGTGGGTTCAATCCCCATCGTCCACCCCATTTTCTCGCCGTTTATAATTCGTTGGTCGACTCTAAACAGTTGGTTGATTGTAAATAAGGTTGTAGTCCCTTTTGTTAACTGCAACACAGGTTAATCATTGCGCCCGTAGCTCAGCTGGATAGAGCATCCGCCTTCTAAGCGGAGGGTCGCAGGTTCGAGTCCTGCCGGGCGCGCCACGTTTAACTTGTCATACCCCAAAGTGTAGTAACAATCCCTGTGTTGACGTTTTATAAGATCTTGATGAAGTGCATTTTGGATTGTTTCTTATTTCTTTGTGATCTCACTTAGTGGCCTAACCGTTCTGATGTTCGGTTTTTTCACAGCGGTGTGTGGTCACTAATAAAAACGATCATACGGTCGGTGCTTACTCGGCAAGAGAGACAGCCATCATTTCGATGATTGAGTCATCATTTTTGCATATGAAAAATGATGTGCGTAGTTATCAAACTGTATGATCAGAAAAATCGCACTGAGCGTTTAAAGCATAAATGGTTACTCAATACGGACGCTATTATTGACGTTTGCCTGACCGCTACTTTTTTAAGTCAAAGAAAATCTTTAGCTGAGGCTGGCATCGTCTCGTATCTTCACACTTTCACACTTTCACACTTTCACACTGTATCAATATTTCTTTAAGCGGAGAGAGTTCGTGCATAAGTATCGCTTGAACGTGATTGATAAAGCGAGTGACGAACCTTCTCTGATGACTCATTCTTCCGTGAGAGGTTAAGGGTTACTTATCACGGTTATAACAGTAGTCCTTGAATGTTGGCTATAGCCGCATGAGTGTTCTTCTATGCCTCGTTAGGTGCATGCCTCGGCGAAGTGGGCTGCCCCATCCTTTTTGGCAGTGCCTCAGCGAATGAGAGTGAGCCTCCAGTGCCCTTAACCTAAGAGCAGAAATTAAAATTGCCCAGATTCTCTGAGCCTGACATTCTTGCTAGTAGATTGTTGTTGCCGATTGATCAACCCGGTAGTCAGCAATAGATAATCAATTCTGATCGCCTGCTTAAGTCTTACTCGCCATCAGCGGTTTCGGACTATAACTTGGTCAACCTTGCAAGAACTGGTTTTCTTGCCGAATGGCATTGCGGCGTATTGGCGTCGCTTGTTTATTGAATTTGTTGCGCTAAATATTCGTCATAACTGCCTTGAAAATCAATTAAACCTTGGTCTTTTATTTCTATGATACGGGTGGCCAATGAAGAAACAAATTCTCTGTCATGACTAACAAAGATCAAGGTGCCTTCGTAATGTTCAAGGGCTAAGTTGAGCGCCTCGATAGATTCCATATCTAAGTGGTTTGTTGGCTCATCCATGATAAGAATGTTTGAATCCATCATCATTAGCTTACCAAACAACAAGCGATTTTTCTCCCCGCCAGAGCAGACGCTTACTTTTTTATTAAAGTCTTCAGATGAAAATAACAGACGGCCGAGTGTGGCTCTAACAATTTGATCGTCATGATGTGGTTTTTGCCATTGGCTCATCCAATCAAAAAGCTTCATATTGTTTTCAAACGCTGCATTACTGTCCTGAGGGCAATAACCTAATGCTGAATTTTCTGACCATTTTATAAGGCCATGTGCCGGCCTTAATTCATCAATTAAACAACGTAATAATGTGGTTTTGCCGGTACCATTTTCGCCAATGACAGCCAGCCTTGCACCAGCATCAAGAATAATATTACCATTTTCAAACAATAATTCATCGCCAAATTGATGACCTATTTTTTCAAGTATTAGCGCTTGTCGATGCAATTTTTTATCTTGCTTAAAACGGATAAAAGGGGTGGATCGGCTTGAAGCTTTAATCTCATCAAGTTTAATTTTATCTAATCGTTTAGCGCGAGATGTCGCTTGTTTGGCTTTTGATGCATTAGCAGAAAAGCGACTAACAAATTGCTGTAAATCTGCAATTTCTGCACTTTTTTTCGCATTGTTAACAAACAACTGCTCGCGAGCTTGGGTAGCAGCTGTCATATAGTCATCGTAGTTACCCGGATACAATCTCAATTCGCCGTAGTCGATGTCGGCCATATGCGTGCATACTGAATTCAAAAAATGACGGTCATGCGATATAATGACCATGGTGCTTTTGCGATCATTAAGAAGTGTTTCGAGCCACCGTATTGTATTGATGTCAAGGTTGTTAGTCGGTTCATCAAGCAATAGTATATCTGGGTCAGAAAATAATGCTTGCGCTAACAACACTCTTAGTTTCCAGCCGGGTGCCACCTCTTTCATGCGGCCAAAATGAAACGGTTCTTCAATGCCTGCCCCTAATAAAATCTCGCCAGCTCGGCTTTCTGCCGTGTAGCCATCGAGTTCGGCAAACTGAATTTCTAAATCTGCTACAGCCATGCCTTCAGCTTCAGTCATTTCAGCAAGGCCGTAGATACGGTCTCGCTCTTTTTTTATGTCCCATAATTCTTTATGTCCCATGATCACGGTATCAATAACCGTAAACTCATCAAACGCATATTGATCTTGACTTAGCGTAGCCATTCGCTCGTCAGGGCTTAATGATACGTTCCCGGCGGTTGGCGTTAAGCTATTATCTAGTATTTTCATGAAGGTGGATTTGCCACAACCATTGGCTCCGATCAGGCCATAGCGATTGCCATGACCAAATTTTACAGAGATGTTCTCAAATAATGGCTTCGCGCCAAATTGCATTGTGATGTTAGCTGTGGTTAACACGGTATTTCCTGAGGTTTAACGAGAGTAAGTAGTGGCGATAAAAGCCGTCATATTATGAAAGATGAGCACTATAATGACTTAAGTTGATGAGGTCGAGAAAGGAATTAGGAAATTTTAAGACTTTATTGTTATTCAGCGAAAAATTCTGCTTGTTTTTCGGTTAACGATGCGCCATGACTGAGCATAATGAACGAGAAAGATCAGTCAATAATGTTGAGCAGGGGAGGGTGTTCACGCGTTAAGTGTATCAACTAGCATGGTATTTCCTTCAACAGCAACAATAATGCATTGATTTCCTGCCGATATTACTAATGTATCGTCATCTTTGGCTAAACGGCTGGGCCAGTTTATCCCAGAGTAACGTATTGAGCCGCTGCTTCTACTGATATCTTCGCTAACAGGAACTGTTTTTCCGATCATATCGCTACTGTTGTCGGCACCGGTGCCGCGGTTTTGAAATTTCTTGAAGGGTCCCCACAGCACCATAACAATGGCTAACGTAAGTACGCCTAAAGTTAATAGTTCAATTTCCCAGCCAGAAACAACCCCTAAAGTCACTAAAATACCAGTGATAAAGCTGGCTAACGAAATAAATAATAGTGGTCCACTAAGGCCTAATATCGATAATTCAATAGCGAGACCCAAACCGGCAATAAAATAAAATAGCTGATCATGATGTGCATTGATATAAGATAGAATATCCATTATTTTGCCTTAGTTTTTTTTAGGGCGTTAGGTTAAGTACGGATGATACTGCCATTGCTTGAGCAACAGTGTTGGCAATATTGTCACTGGTTTTACCGTCACTTAGTACCACGGTACTTTGTTTCGCAATTGCTTGGTGCGCTGCTATTGAGTCTTGAGCCAGCGTTAATAAAACTGCCGACTGGCCAGATTCTGTATTAGAAACATCACCAATAGTGCTTAATGCCGCTGCATCGGCTTCTGCAACTAAGCGTATCGCTTCAGCTTTGCCGGTTGCATCAAGAATTTGTGCTTCTTTATTAGCTTCTGCGGCCAACACTTGCTCAGCTTTTGCTGCCTCAGCATCAAGCACTCGGGCAGCTTTTAAGCCTTCTGCTTCAGTAATGGCCGCTGTTTTGACACCCTCAGCTGTTAATATTACCGACCGTTTCTCACGTTCAGCTGTCATCTGTTTTTCCATGTCTTCTCGGATAGACTGGGGCGGCGTTATGTCCTTAATTTCATAGCGAGTGACCATGACACCCCAGGGCTGCGTAGCTTCAGTCATTGCCGCAAGAATAGTCGCGTTAATTGCATCGCGACTCTGAAAGCATTCATCGAGTTCCATTGAACCAATCGCGTTTCTCATCGTTGTCATTGCAAGCTGAATGACAGCCATTTTATAGTCGGTTACATTGTTGGTGGCCGCACCAGCATCGGTGACTTTCATAAATAATATGCCGTCTATAGCTAATGTAATATTATCTCTGGTAATGGCTGATTGCGAAGAGATATCGAGTGACTGTTCTTTCAAATTACGGTCTGCAACAACATTTTGCACATAAGGCACAATAAAGTTGAGTCCGGCGCTCAGCGTTTTATCATACTTGCCAAAAGTGTAAACCACATATCCGCGGTTTTGAGGAACAAAGTGAATGCCTTTTTTTAAGGTGTACAGAAGAATGAGTGTGATCCAAAGTAGGGGGCTCGACAAAATGTATACGACAGGATCCATTGTATTTACCTCGGCTTTTCGTTTAAAAAGAGTTTTTGTGACAGTTCCAGCATCGCCTTAAGTCTTAGAGTAAAAAATAAACAATACAGCACCGTATCTAATTTACCATACTTTGTTCAAGTAATTTATAAATGTTTTTCATTTATGCCATTAAAAGTTCCGGTCCGATTGGATGAAAGGAATCAACCTGGGCAATCAACGAATCTGCGCTTAAAGCTTGAACGCCATAAGCTTCAGTGACAACGAGGTGTTCGCTTTTAACATGACGCATTAATAGGTCAAAGTCACCGTCACCTGAAAGTAGTATAACGTGATCAACTGAAGGCGCTATACGCATGACGTCAATAGTGATGCCGACGTCCCAGTCACCTTTAGCGCTGCCGTCACTGCGTTGAATAAAGGGCTTAAGTTGTACGTTAAAGCCAATTTTGCGTAGCGTGTTTTGAAATTGAATTTGTCGTTGATCACCACGGTCAATCGCGTAGGCATTTGCGCTCACGATATTACCTCTGGCAGACAGATCGTCCCATAACTTCCGATAATTAAACGAACGTTTGAACGCCTCTCGAGTCGTATAATAAATGTTTTGGACGTCTGCAAAGACGGCGATATTAATAGTTTTTCCAGTCATCTATAGAGCCTTTAAGCGTTTATATGTGGTATTTGAAACACAACTTTAATGGCCCCAAGCGATCGATCGTTAGCCATATTAAATGCTTCATTGTAACCCTCTAATGGGAAACGATGCGTTATCATTAAGTCTGCAATGCTGGAATTGTTAGAGAGAATGTTTGCTGCTTCAACAAAATCTCTTTGGCTGCTGTTGCATCGATAAGTCGCTGCACCAATTAATGAAAGCTCTTTAGCGCTAAATTGGAGGTCAAGCATGGCACCATTCCAAAAGCTGCCCAGCATTAAAATTCTACCCATGGGCTGCAATAGCTGGCAAGCCTGCCGAACCGTTTCTGTACTTCCTACAGCATCAATGACCAGAGTGTAACCATCGCTAACTCGATGTGAGGCATTAAACTGATTGGCGACCTGCTGTTGGTGTTCATAACGTGAAATAATGTCACATTTTAGGCCTCGAGCATGCAGAGCAATCGTGGTCATTAGGCCTATAGCACCGGCTCCAATGACTAATATTTTTTCTTTGCTGCTTATATTTGCTCGGTTTAAACCATGTAATGCGACGGCCAACGGTTCAATCAGTGAGGCGTTTTCTATTGCTAAGCCAGTGGGTATGGGGACTAATGTATTGGCTGGTACGATAATGGATTCTGCCATCCCTCCATCGAGTCCGACGCCGAGTAGTTTCGCTTGGTTGCTGCAATGATTATGAAAGCCGTCATCGCAATTAAGACAGCTGCCACATGAAATAATAGGTTCTATTGCAACCGCGGTCCCATTTTCAGTATGGCCTACGAATTCATGACCAAGAACTCGATTTTCAGCCCAACCGCTGTGCATTAAGTGAAGGTCAGAGCTGCAAATAGATGCCGCTCGAATGTTGACTTTGACCCCATGACCAGTGGGTTCTGGTAAATTAACTAAATTGGGCGCTTTATTATTAATTTGTATCGCTTTCATAAATGAACCGTTGTTGGCAATAAGTATTTTTAGCGTATAATTAGCTTTATTATTGCTTCTTTTGTTATTGTCGGCGACTTTTAGTTATTGTAAAACAGTTTTGTTAATTTAAACCAGTTACCTATTACTTATTAGCAAATAGCAAAAGACAGGCCAATATTTCAGT
>MDSY01111862.1_pt1 | contig 35254 bp, 37 predicted proteins | sample 811131 | NCBI WGS metagenome assembly MDSY01 (sample SAMN05326643, study PRJNA326480) | marine metagenome | isolation source: seawater | place: Atlantic Ocean: South West | collected 2010 | reverse complement strand
TCAAAAGAATTTTGGGATCTATTTACAGGGGAAAAATTATTAATTTATCAGGAAGATACATGTATTTTTAAAAAAAATATTGACGATTTCTTAGAATATGATTATGTTGGAGCTCCGTGGCCGAAACATCAAAAAGATAATCTATTATGTGTTGGCAATGGTGGATTTTCATTGCGTACAAAAGATATAATGATAGAAGTAATCGATAAAGTAGATCCTTCATGTTTGAATTTAAATGAAAATACAATGAATTATATCAAACGAACAAAATTAAACTTTATTCCAGAAGATATTTATTTTACGAAATCAATGATAGAACATAATATAGGTACAATATCTCCATGGAATATTGCACAAACATTTTCTCAAGAAAGTGTAGAATCAAAAGATCCTTTTGCAGGTCATTGTTTCTGGAATAGTAGTGATGTACATAAAATTATTTCACTATTATCTTTGTCCTCAAACGAATATTATAAAAATAATACATTGTTAGTGTCAATTGTAAATAATTTTAACAATACAAATATTATTTCTGAAAATTTAAATACAAACAAAGTTGTATTTATAGAAGACATAATAAAATATTTTGTCAATAAAAATAACATTTCTACACCATGGTTAGGGTTATTAAATATTTTTGATAAGAAAGTAGATGATTTTGATTCATTGTTTAATAATGAATTATTTGTTAAAAGTTTATCAAAATGTAAAGGAATTATTGTCTACCACAAAGATACAGAATTATACTGTAATGAAACAATAGAAAAATATAATAAAAAAGTTCAAATTATATATGTGAAATTACCTATACATATAAATACTATAGACTATAAACAAAGTACATTAGATAATATTGAAATTTATTTTTTGGGTTGTGATAATGAAAATAATGTTGATTTGTTAATAAATATGAATTGTAATTATAAAAAAAATATTTCATTAATAGATTATGAATCGTATGATATTACTACAAATGAATTTACATACAAAGTTAATCAAAATAATATAAATTTAATTATTGAAAATAGTAAAAATTCATTTATCGAAAATATAAAATCAAATATAGTATTTTTATATATTGAACCATATACAAAAACAGATAAAATTATTTTACTAATAGAATACAATATTCCATTTTTTATAAATAAAACATCATCTACAATAGAATATCTCGGTAGTGATTATCCGTTATATTATGAAAATATAGAAGACTTAGAAAGTAAGATAAATGATAATGAGATATGCAGTTTATTGGAAAATGGATATAAATATTTAAAAGAAATGAATAAAAAGCATATGTCATATGAGTATTTTAATTCAATAATTATGAGTTTAATTAATTAAATAATATTTTTAAAAAAATTGAATTAAAAATGTATATTGTATTATTAATATAACAATCATGAGTGATAGGAAAGACCTGAAATTAGATTTGAGCAACGAAGCATTTTTTATACCTCCTGCTGATTTTATACAACCTCCTCCATTAATACGTGAAAGACAGAGTGACTATGGTATGTTTGACGAATATTTTGAAAACGATGTTTTAAATTGGTTTCGCTTTATAGATAATAAAAAAAAACTTGAATTAATTATAGAATTATCAACAATGTTGAAATATAATTTACAGGATAATTTTAATGCTGATACACCTCACCCAAGAGTTCATGTTCAAAGCCCCAATCCGTTTCAAACACATGTTAACGTTCCAAGATTAGGCAGACAAACAACTGGTAATAGTATTGCTCCACCTAAAATGCAGCCTTTCTTTGAAGAAGAAGAACAAATTACACCACCTAAAACATCTGTTCCTGATACGGAACCATTAGATATGAATTCGTTAGATAAATATAAAGATACGTTACATGTTTTTAATACTAATTTTAAAAAGACAGATAGTTTTAATGAGTTTTTAGAAGATGATTCTCTTATTAACAAGAAACGCGATTAATTTAAAATAATTCAATATTATTATTATTATTGTTAATAATAATATTACTAATACAAAAATTATAAATAACATTTTATACTTTATTCCATGATTCATAGTTAAATGGAGCCAATACAATATCTTTTAATTTATCGGTCCAGTAATCTGTTCTTTTTTCTTGTGCCATATCTTTATATGTCTTAGGATATTTGGAAGTATTATTCATTATTTCTCTTTCAAGTGATGTAATTTTAGGTTTTGTACCATAACAATTTACACCAAAGCGTACAGCTTTGTTATCAATATAGCCCCCATTTATTCCTGGTCTTCCACAGTCATTTTCATGACCTTCAATATTTTGTAATTCATTATATGTTTCTTTTTGTGTAGGAAATAATGCAAGTTGATCTTCAGACCATCCATAACTACACCATTCAGCACCTTTTGTATAAGCTTTTTCTAATTCATCATATGTTGCAAGTCTTGCTCCATATGCTTTACATAAGGCTTTTGCATCTTCATAAACATAATCATTTCCGGGAACATGAAATACTTGTGGGCTGCCACCAGACGAACTTCCTGATTCAGATGCTTTTGGTTCAGATGAAGAAGGTTTTGTAACACTAATATCTACTTCAGGTTTTCCATCAGAAGATTTTAATCCAGCAGTAATATCAAAACCGAAAAAGTACACTGCTCCGTTTACAAATATTAAAAACAAAAATATTGCCCATAAAAATACTTCTAAAAATACTAAATTACTTTGCTTTTCACTTGTACTTGTTGCATCTCCACCCAAAGCCCCTAAAGCTGTAACTATTAAATAAATAATAATAATAATTACTGTTAATGTTATTAAGACTTGTGGATTTGTTGCCGATTTTGCAATATAATCATAACTAGGTGAACTTAATGAAACACTATTATCTGATCCCATTCTCTATATATAATCTATTTGTTTTTTTTTTTATAAAAAAGACAATAAGCATAAGTTGATATAATCTTAGTTTTATCGGCTATTTTATTTACTTGTGTATCATTAAAACTGTACCATTCATTATCTATATTTTTGACATAAGCCGTATAATGACCACCCATAACATTTCCGCTATGATTACATACACCACATAATTCATACACATATTTTTCTTTGCAGTAACCGTTTGCATATTTTCTAATGTCTAAATTATCTAAAGGAAAATGTACTAATCTTTGATCTTTACGTAATGTATTTGTAAAGCGTTTAAACGAAATAATCAGTACGTCAGGAAAACTCCAAAAGGAAATATTTCGCACAACATCCTCCTTTTTATTTGTTTTTTCATTTAACCATGCATTATCTCCTTCTAATTTTTCCCCTTGAAAATATGTATCAAAACAATCATATATTGTTGGTTCTTTTTTATCAGACATGGGTAAATCTATTATAAAATAAGGTTCAGGAACAAAGTTCAATAATTCATCTGGTCTTTCGAGTGAATATGTGTTTACAATATGAACACCGTAAAATACTTTAAATATTTCAGAATATTCTTTTTCATACATATTTTTAACCATTGTAAAACAAGCCTTTGCATACTTATCTTGATTATTTTGAATTTGTCCTTTTACATTCATTTCTACTTCGCGTTTTAAAGAATTATGAAAACAATCCATTAGAAAAAGCAAAAATTCATGAATATCATTTTGACTATAGTCTGTAAATAAAATATGTCCTTTGTGTTTAGCTACATTATGAATAGTTTTTATCCAACCAGTTGGACTTATTGTACAATTTTTTGACCACATCAATCGTCTTATATTGTCATATTCTAATAAAATCAATGAATCTGATGTTTTATTTAATCTTTTACGAATACTATTATCATCAAATATTTCATTTAATTCTTCAATATGTGTTAAAACTTGAATACATGAATTTATAAAACAAGTGTTACCTAAATTAGCTAATCCAGTTAAACCTTTATTATCGTAATTTATTTGCTCCATATAAAATTTTATAAAAGTTTATATTTAAACAGATTAATATATATATATATTAATATGAATAACAACAATGAAATATCTAATAACGAAATATTATTGCGTTACATAAACTTTGTTGAAAACTCTATTCCTGTAGTACGTGAATGTCTTGATTACATCTCAAATTCAGAGAGACATTTACACGATGCATTAATTCAAAATAATATTACTATTAATAGTGATACAAATAATCAACCGTCAATACCACTTTCTCACATGCATCGAACTAATAATAGATCAGCAAGAAGACGCGACAGATCTGATTCACGCGATACGTTACATAATGTAAGACAACATAATATTAGTAATAATAGATTACGTAATAGAGAACCACAAAATAATGATCTTGTAAATGATATTTCAAATATATTTAATAATTTAAACAATCCAAGTGAAACAAATAATCCCAATAATCTTTTTAATTACATGAACAATTTACAGAATATGTTTAATCAACAACCACAACCAAATATTATGTTTGGTGCTGTGCCTCAAAATTTATCGCCGGTTATAGTAAGACCAACAGAACAACAAATAAATAATGCATGTGAAACTATAGCATTTTCTTCTATAGTAAATCCTGTAAATTCAAATTGTCCGATTACTATAGAACCATTTCAACCTAACGATATGATTACACGTATAAGATTTTGTGGACATTGTTTTAAACCAGAAGCACTACAAAGATGGTTTACTTCTAATGTAAGATGTCCTATATGTAGATATGACATAAGAACTTATGTTAATAATGTAAATATGGTTAACGAAGAAACTAATTTTACACCGGATGATATTCCACAAAGTGAATCCAACAATCAAGAAACTCGTGTAGATAATAATGAAAATGAATCAAACCTTCCTCAAATGGATCCTTCAATAAATATATTCCAAGCAACATTTCATTATAATATCAGTTCTTTACCAACAAATAATGAAACCACACAAAATGAAACCACACAAAATGAAAATACACAAAATAATAATGATCAAGTCTAATTAAAAAATTTATTTCTATATTTAAAGATTTCCTCATCCCTAATAATATTCGTTTTAAAATTATTGAAGTTTGTTCCTTCAATCATTTTTATAATAAAGTAAAGTGAATAAATACCACACTCTGTATTTTTCTTTTGATGTTCAACACCTTCTGTGCTATCATATACTATGTTTCTTTTAATATTGATTCCTTGTTTTATTAACCTCTTTACAAGAACATTAATTTCTTCAGGGACAGGATCACCTACACTATCGAAAAAAAATATTTTATTTAGTTTTAAGTTAATAAACAAAGAAATCCAATGTGATCCTTCCAAATAATGGGGATCTGTATTAAATATAACTCCTATTAAATTAACACCTTTATTTAACATTTTTTTTATATTTAACTTACATAATTCATCCCATACACACTCTCCATATAATTTTTTTGTGTCGAAATCAATCGGAGAAGGACCAATAAATTTGAAATTTTTATATTTCATTTCATATTGTTTCATAACCTTTTCTATATCGATACTTGATAACCATGTATTTGGATTAGATTTCCATGAACCAGGCGCCTTTGGTGAAAACGTATAATGTAATAGTTCTGAATTTAAATTATTTTTTATGAATTTTTGTTTTAACCAACATGATTCACTATCACAAACATTGCCCATAAAACCTTTTAATTTATTCCATATTTCTTTAGAATCATTATCCTCTATTTTACAATCAGGATGTTTTATATTCCAATACTTTTTCATTACCTGCAGTGATTTATTTGTATAACACGTATAATTGTTTTCACCTAATGGACTACAATTTTTTTTCTTCAATGTAACGTTGTTTTTTATTTTACAGACTTTCTTATTTCTTTCCCTTTTTCTCGTTTTCATTAGTTATTATAGAAATAGATTTTTTTTTGACGCCCTTTAATTTTAACGACGGATCTCTTAAATCCACCACTTTCTTTTTCGGGATTTTTTCTTTTTTTGAAGAAACTGTTTGTATTTTATTTATTTTCATACAGTTTTCTATAGTGTTTACATTCTTTTTTTCCTTAAATAATAACTGATTAGAATCTTTATAATTAATATTTATATTATTATTAGATATATCGAGCGTTAGATTGTTATTTGATAAGTCAATATATTCGCTTTGTATAATGTCATGTGTATCGACAATTTTATAATGTTTTATACATGATTCTATATATGATGTAAAATTATCTTTGACAAATAAATTATATGAAATATCTATATTATCTAATAAATCACGTGTTGTTTGAATTATTCTTTTTCTATAAAACGTAATATCATCTTGAGATAATTTATTTTTTTCATTTTTATTATCTTTACTTATTTGATTGCTATATTGAGGATTAATTAAATAAGTTAATTCATTTTCAATATTAGACATGATTATTATTTATCTTTATTTTTATTATCCGTACTACACGAATTCAATAACTGTTGACGTGTGAAGTTATAAAATAAAATATGTTGGTCTTCTACATTATTTGGATTGAAACTTTCAAATTCATCTTGTTTAAATAATAATGGATGTGTTTGTTTATTTTCTTCTACTGGTACAACTAAACTATATAAGTCACTATTAGATGATGGTACATATGCTGATTGGTCACATTTTTGTAATGCAAAAAACTGATTTCTTAATGTAGATTCTACATTAACATTTGAAGCAAATCCAGACCAAGGAGCAGAACGATTGCCTACATTATATACATGATGTGGACTGTATGTAGGATATCTTAATATCTTCTCATTTGGTTTCTTTTTTTGATCTACAATTGGCATTCTTGCATATTTTGTCATAACCGGTCTAAAATCAATGTTTGGTTCTAAATTACCATCTGGAATATTTCTATCAAATATACGATTACTTAACTCTTGTGTTCTATTTTGTTGGCATGTATATAATCCGTCTACTACCATGAGTTTAGAATTATAGGCATTTTCAGTTTTATTATTATTGTGATTGTAATTATATTTATCGGTACTCATTATATTATATTGAAATAAATAAATTTATTAAAAATACCTAAAGCCACTTCGTTTAATTTATTTACATGTGTGGAATTTTCTCTTTACTAAATTATGTAAATTATGATATGGATTTTATAAATGAACAATTTTTAAAAGGTCAATCGCGTGGTCCAGAAGACACTAAAATTAATACATATGATAATAATGTTTTACTTGGATTTCATCGCTTAGCAATTAATGGATTAAATTCTGAATCAAATCAACCTTTGGATATTAACAATGTTATACTAATTTGTAATGGAGAAATATACAATTATAAAAAATTATATAAACAATTAAATGTTAAACCGACAACTGATTCAGATTGTGAAGTAATTATATATTGTTATTTAAAATATGGAATAGAATATACTCTTCAAATGTTAGATGGTGTTTTTGCATTCATACTATATGATTTGCGTCTTAATAAATTATATGCTGCAAGAGATCCTTTTGGTGTACGTCCTATGTTTACTATGACTGATAGTTCTAATAAAAGCATAGGCTTTTCATCTGAATTAAAACAGCTAAATATGTTTTCTAATAATGTAGAACAAGTTTCTCCTGGTCATTTTTATCAATATGATAAATCTATTTCTGTAAATAGTTATGGATTAATGGGACAAAAATGGATTCAAACTGAAAAAGTTTGTTATCATCGTTTACCATTTTACAAGCAAATTATAAATACAGACTATGAATTATCAGAATATATTCATAGAATAAAAGCTGCTTTTGAAAAAGCTGTAAGTAAACGGGTAGTTACAACTGATAGACCAATTGCTTGTCTCCTGTCTGGTGGTTTGGATAGTAGTTTAGTTTGTGCATTAGTATGTAAATATTCTTCAACACGTATTAAGACATTCAGCATAGGATTACCAGATTCAGAAGATTTAAAATATGCACGTAAAGTTGCTGAATTCTTAAATACCGATCACAGTGAAATAATTGTATCCGAAAGGGACTTCTTTGAAGCAATACCAGATGTTATTAAAGCAATTGAAAGTTATGATACCACTACAGTAAGAGCAAGTGTAGGTAACTATTTATTAGGAAAATATATTAAAGCTAATACAGAGTGTAAAGTAATATTCAATGGTGATGGTAGTGATGAATTAGCTGGTGGTTATCTTTATTTTCATAAAGCTCCTGAAGTTTATGAATTTGATAGAGAATGTAGACGTCTTCTCTGTAACATTAATTATTTTGATGTATTGCGTTCCGATAGGTGTATTTCTGTTCATGGATTAGAGGCGCGTACACCATTTTTAGATAGATCATGGGTAGATTTTTATTTGTCAATACCCATAGAATTTAGATGTCATACCAATATCAATAAATGTGAAAAATACTTGATACGTAGTGCTTTTGAAGCGTATTTACCAAAAGAAGTCTTGTGGAGAAAAAAGGAGGCATTTAGTGATGGTGTAAGTGGATTACAAAAATCATGGTATCAGATTATTCAAGAAAATATTGATGATCTTCCTTCTGAAGAACTATCAAAAATGCATGAGTTTATACAGATGGAATGTAACAATAAACATAATAAACCTACTACGAATGAACAAAAATATTATCGATATTTATTTGAACAAAATTATAAATCATGTGAAAAAGTTATTCCTTATTTTTGGATGCCAAAATATGTAGAAGCAACTGATTCCAGTGCACGTACGTTAAATGTTTATAAAGAAATATAATTATAAATAAATTTGTAAAAAATATAAATTTATTTATTCTAATACAAAAAATATTATTGAGTTGGCTTGTGGTTTATTACCTGTAGGTTCGTTGTATCTATTATGTATTGTAGATTTTACTAATTCTTCAATCCCTAATTTCCTTTTTACATTATTAATAATATTCCAATTTTCTTGATTATAAAAACGTGATGGCGAATAAAATGATATATTATTTTGCCTTAAAAAATTTATAACTTCTTCACCTTCATCATACGGTTCGTTTATTCTACCATGAAATACATCATGAACGCTAACTAATAATCGCTTTTTATTTTCTCTACATAATTGTAATAATGGTTTAAGTAAATCATTTATGTATTTTACTGCAAACTCGCGTGAATGATCACTATCTATAAATAAATAGTCAATATCATTTAGATTCCAGGAAGCAAATTTGTCAGTAACATCTCCTAATTCAAAATTCCAATTAGCTTTACTATAATTTAGATAATTAATAAATGGACTACACATATCGTTTATGTCAAATGATTTTAAATGAGCATTATTATTATTTATTGATAATGAGTCTAAAATAATAGATGTAGAATAACCACAAAATGGAGAAAATTCTATAACATTTTTTGGTTTGATGTGTAACAAAAATAACACAGTTAGTTCAGCTTCAACGTCTTCAAATTGAAAACAATCACCTTGTTTATTATATAACATTAACCAAATTATTTTTAATTTATTTCGATTTCTAATAACTTTTAGTTCGTTTTGGTAAGTTATATATAATTGTTGAATAAATTCATTTGATAACGTGATACTATTATTTGTATTCTTATCAAAATGATTAAAAATAGTTAGTACGTTTGAATTACTTAATTCACTTAACTTTTTTGAATAAGAAGATTGAATTAATTCATTAATATAATTATTTAAATATGAACTTAATCCATTTTTATTTGAATTATTTGTATTTATATTATTTGTATTGCTATTGTTTACTCTAAAATTAAACATTTTTATAATATTTCTTAATATTATAATAATGAATATTAAACTCGATAAAGCATACAATTATTATATTATTATTTCTTACATAATATATTTTGCAGTTTTAATTGGAGTATTTTCAACTGTACCAGAATATGTAGTAGTAATTAATTCTTTCATTAAAATAGCCATTGCTTGTATTCTATTATATAAATTTAATCCATTTCAACAAAACTATATTTTATCTAAATTTGAGAAAAAAATCGTATTTTCTGCAGGTATATATTTATTATTAACTACATTTGTAGGCGAATATTTAGTAAGTTATCAAGATAAATTAGAAAAAAGATTTAAAGATGATTTAATTAAAGATTTAGATAATTAATTATTTATTCTTTCTTGTCTTACGATTGTTTCTTACTTGTTTGTTTTTTTTTGTAACATTTTTACGAACTATAAATTTTTGAATATGGTACATTATTTTTTTTGTCAATATTTTATCTATTTTTAAATCATCATTATTTCGTTCACTTACAAATCTAATATTTTTAAAATGATTTTTAATAAATAATTTAAAATGACTTATATTTGTAATATTATAATTTTTAACTATATCAGTGAAAACAGAACTATCAAAAAATATTTTAAAAAACTCCTCATTATCTATCTTAAATGTATATGGCTTAATATTTATGTAGTATACATTTTTATGTTTCATACACGGGTGATACTGATCATCAATAAAGCAAACTTTCGTTTTATTACTTAGATTAGCACATTTAACAAAATCAGAATATTTCTTATCATGTGATGTCCTACATTTTTCAATAATCTTGTTACCAATCTTATAAGCATGAATAATATGATCAAATAATTTATATGATATTTTATGTTCAATATATTTTATAATATTTATACACCATTTTTTTTCAGCTTGATTATTTGTATAAATGAAAACTTTTATACCTGATTTTGCTTTGACGCGTTTTAAATAATTTAAAATACTAAATATGTTTATTCTAAATACATGTTTATATAAGTCAAAAAGTTTACAAAATAAATCAAATTCAACATCATTATTTGTATATAATTCAATTGTATCGAATAATACACCTAATTGCGTAAAATAACCCAATGTTTCATCCAAATCAAAAACAATTACTTTCGAAATCATTATACTAATATTAACAAAGAATAATAATATTACAATATATATAAATGAAATCAACACTTAATATGAAAGATTATAAAGAAATTTTAAAGTATTATAACATTTCTTATAAATCAAATAACTCAAAAAAAAAATCTATCAAATAGAAAAATAAAAACTATTGCAGAAAATATTTTAGCAAACAAATTATGTAACTGTATTCAAAAGGTTACTAAAAAAAATAAAGTAAAAGAACCAGGAGCAATAGGTATTTGTACAAAGTCCATATTTCATAGAAAAAATATACAGTATAATAAATTTACATGTAAGAATAAACCCAAATTAGTGTCAAATAAAAAGACAAGAAAAAAATTAACTAAAATGAAATGAATATAAACGTAAAGTTAGTATAGCTCTTATAGCATAATGAAAATCGAAGAAGATATAAAATTAGACTTTAATGACGTGTTAATAAGACCTAAGAGAACAGTTTTAACATCTCGATCTGAAGTCAAATTAGAAAGAACCATTAACTTTCCTATTAGTAAACAAACATGGACTGGTATTCCGATTATTGCAGCCAATATGGATACGATTGGAACGTATGATGTATATAATGTGTTAAGTAAACATAAAATAATAACCGCTTTCCATAAATTTTATACTTTAAAAGATTTCGAAGAGATGCATAGATTAGATCCTGATTATTTTGCAATATCAACTGGTATTTCAGATAATGACTTTGATAAGCTAAAAGAAATTGTTGATTCTGAATTTGGCCGATGTGTTAAATTTATATGTATTGATGTTGCAAATGGATATATGGAAAAATTAGTTGCTTTTTGTAAAAAAGTTCGAGAAAATTATCCAAATAAAATTATTATTGCTGGTAATGTTGTTACAAGAGAAATTACAGAAGAATTAATTCTTCAGGGAGCAGTAGATATTGTTAAAGTAGGAATTGGTCCCGGCAGTGCATGTTTAACAAGAACACAAACAGGTGTTGGTATGCCTCAATTATCAGCTATTGATGAATGTGCTGATGCAGCTCATGGTGTAAATGGATTCATTATTGGCGATGGTGGAATTACTTGTCCAGGTGATGTATCAAAAGGTTTTGGAGCAGGTGCTGATTTTATAATGATTGGTGGACAGTTTTCAGGGCACGATGAAAATCCAGGTGATATTGTAGAGGAAAATGGAAATAAATTTAAATTGTTTTATGGAATGAGTAGTGATACTGCAATGAATAAACATTTTGGAAAAATGGAGAAATATAGATCATCTGAAGGTAGAACAGTAAAAATTAAATATAGAGGCTCCTTAGAAAATACTGTCCAAAATTACTTAGGTGGTATTAGAAGTACTTGTACATATATAAATGCAAAAGAAATCAAACATATTCCAAAATGTTGTACATTTGTACGTGTTAATCGTCAATTAAATACAATTTATTCATAATTTTTATTAAAATTGATTTTTTTTTATTGAATTAAACAAAAATTACTTGATATAACAAGAATTATGAATATGAAAGAAATACTTAAATTTGCAGAATCACTGATTGATATTAAATATACATTATGGAAAGGTGGCTCACTTTCTAAAGATATCTATCCATTTTATGTAAATGAAATACCAAGTATAGAATATATTAAAAAAAATGGGTTAAATTGTGCTGGATTTATAAATTTATTAAGATTGAAATCTGGTAAAGATGTACCAGGTACTGGAGAAGATCGAGGAGGAACACTTTCTTGGTTCAACTATTTTAAAGATAAAAAATGTTTAGAAGTATTTGATTATAGAAAAAATTATCCAGTAGGGACATTATTTTTTAGAAAATATAGGTCTATTATGGATCAAGGACATTTTGCAGTTTTATATGAGTTAGATAAAAATGATTTATGGTTGAATAATAAAATTATTCATTCTTATTATGATAAAGAGGAAGGTAATGGGAAAGTAGGATTATCAGTATTAGGTTATTCACATTATTCTATTCCAGAAGGATATTATGAATATATTATTTTACCTGAAAATTGGATGGTAAATTAAATACAATTTAAAATTAAAACATTTTAAATCTTTTAGAATTATTATTTTGTTGATAATTTTTGATTACATCTGGTATTGTTTTGTTTTCAGAAATGACTTCCCAGAAATACAAATCTACAACTCTATCTCCGTCAAAATGAGGTGTTACCATATGTTTATGTTTTACGTCATATATTAATGTTCTTCCATAATGGTATTCTTGATTAAAACGCTGTTGCACATTATTATTATCATCCAAAAAAATAAATTCACCACCTTTATAATCCTTTGTTAGTAGTGTTGATGCTGAATATCTACACCAAATCATATGATTAGATGTTCCAGTATCATAATGTGGTTCATGTCCTTCTTTTTTACACTCTTTCAAATTGACTTTTTTTAAATTTAATTTAACATTTTCTTTTTCTTCGATATATTTTTGAATTTCTTCTCCTCCTATTATATTAACTAATTCTTTCATTTATAATAATTACAAATATTATAATTATTATAATAATACCTATTTAGGTGTTTAAATAATCTAAAGCACTTAAAATAACATATTCTTGATCTGTTAATTTTTGAAATACTATTGCTTCGTTTAATTTTATTTGCATGATTCTGTTATACATATTTTTACATATAACTTGACATCCATCATCATAGATTTTAATATCAATTATTATCCCTCCATTAGATAATTTAACTTGATCTAAATCTTTTATCTTAATCCACCTAATATAAGCTCCATAATTAATGTCTTGTAAATCATCTACAAATCTATAATTTTTTAATTTATTCATTAGATTAATTAATTCTTCTCTATCTAAGTTCAGTTCTTTTAATATATCAAATTTTTCTTGTTTTATTTTTTTTGAATTTAATTTCATTATTGATGAGTTTGCATCATTATCCAATGCTTTTAATAAATCCTCATTATTCATTTCTATATATAAAATTATATATTTAATTGTTTATAATAACATTTATATCATGAGATAATAATATAGCCATGATTCTATCTAAGTCCATAGGTATCATTTTAACATATGAAATATGAAATTCATCATTTATACAATTATTTAAATCGCTACAATTCTCAATAATATATGCAAAATAAGCATCTTTATCTACTGAAATACCTATAATATCATCTGAATGTTTTATCAAACGGATAAAATAAGAATAGTTTAAATAATCTATTTTTTCAATAGGAGTATTTTCAATAATAGAATTAAAGTCATATTTTTCAATCATTGGAATATTATTATCATTTAAATCATCTTTAATTTTTAAAATTTTATTTCCAAATTCCATTGCATCATTCATAAGCGATACTACCCCTGCTGATTTCAATACTCTTAAAGAACGTATTTTTAACTTTGTATCTATAAATGAATATGTAGTTACAAATAACGTAAATAACGAAAATAAATTGTATAACATATAATAGTATGCTTATATTATATAATAATATAATTAACATATTATTTAAGTATATTCATCTAAACAACATAATAAAGATTCAGTGTTATTAAATAATAAATGGAACATTGTAACGTTATACACAATTTTTGTGAATCACGATTAAATAATAATTGTCCACCTGAATTATTAAATTCATATTCATCATTGTTTATTTCAACAATACCTTTCATATATGGCTTTCCCAAAAATGATATATTTTACAACATAGCTATTTTATTGTTTTTCAATGGATTTGCCAGTTTCTATTATCATTATACATTATCTTGGTTTGGAAAGCAGGGTGATGAAATATCAATGATAATGTCTGTTTTTAATGGATTATGGGGATTATTAAAATTATATTATACAAAAGATGATTTTAATATTAAAAAATTCCATACATACAATGGTATAAATCTTATATTTCAAGTATTATTTATAATGATAAATACCAAATCAAGATACGATTATTTATTTCCAATTGTTTTTGGCGGAAATATTGCTGTAGTTCTATATTACATTCATAATGTATCAATAAAATATAATCATTCATATTATAAGAATTTATCTGTATCGTGTATAGGTGCATTATGTTGGATAATTTCCGAAATACATTGTACACCAATAACTAAATATGGTCATGTAATTTGGCATATTCTATTTCCATTAGGATTTTATAGATTAGTTTTAGATTATGATAAAAAACTTACTTATATTGAACAGCAATATTATTTACCTGTTTCCAACACTAATTAAATCTTTTTTCTGAAAATAAAGCATTTGCAAATCTATCTGTATTTTCTTTATGAGACATTAAATTTTTATCAATAATTGGTTCATTGTTAATGTCAATTACTTTACCACTTATTGTATATGGAATATTTATATTCTTTGTAACATAATCTATATCACATATATTTAATTTTAATAATTTACTTATGATTGAAAACATTTTTAAGTTAACACCATTTACAGTTTTAATATCTAAAAATTCATCTTTACTTCCATTATCAACAGATATAATATTTGTAACTTTAATTTGCTTACCCTTTTCTAAAACATCTTCTACGCTATAACCTTGTTGAAGTATTAGATCTTCATTAATATGAACAATTGGTTTTGTATCATTTAAAATATGATAACTTTGTATTAATTTTGCAATATTTGATCTACCATTTCCTGTAATAATTGGACACGACTCTTTTCTTACTGCAATAACTTGTTGATTTAAAACTAAAATACGAAATTTATCACCAAATTCTTGTTCTTCTATCATTAAATTAAATTCACCTTTAAATGATCTGAGTATTTTTATACCTTTGACAAGTGAATTGTTGTCATATATATCTGTAAAAACAGAGTTACCTTTGACACCTGTTACCGGTTTAATAATTAGTGGGAATTTAAGTTCATTGCTAATACTTTTGATGTTTTTAACATTACTTAAACTATTATCCCATTTCATCATTTTACATACGGGCATTTTACTTTCATATAATAATTCACTAACATTAGCTTTGTTTTTTGAAAATATTACTGACATTCGCGGATTCATATTTTTGTAATTTACAACTTTATCATTTTTCATTAAAGTATTGTTTTCTTTATTAATTTTGATATCATATTTTTTATAAAATTCTAATAAATGTTCATCGTCATATTTTTGTTCAAACGATTCTACTATACGTCCATTTAAAATATAGTCATATACACCATAAATAAGAACAATACTTATGATAAATACAACATAAAATAATATATTCTTAAAAGAAAATTTCATATTATAATAACTTTATATTTTTTATTTTTTTTTAAAAAATTTAAAAGTATTTTAAAGAATTTCAATAAAAAAGCGAAAAAAACCCCGGAAAAAAGTTTTTAAAAAAATAAAAAAAATGAAAAAATGGGTTTACTGCAAAATGCTGCAATTTACATTTTTCAGATTTTTGACTTGTTTGCATAATTTTTTTTTCACGATTTTATTTTTTGTGTCAATTTTGATTTAGGCGATTTTTATGTTAGTATAATATACTAACAAATGACTAACAAAAAACTCGCTGAAAATCGCCAATTATTTTATTGTAAATTTTGTGACTATTCGTGTAGAAAACAAAGTGATTTTAATAAACATTTAAACACAACAAAACATAAAATACTAATAAATCCTAACAAAAAAGTCGCCGAACTCGCCAAAGCATTTATGTGTTCATGTGGAAAGTCATATAAACATGCTTCGTCTTTGAGCAATCACAAAAAGAAATGTACAATTATAGATAATGTAGATGTTAAATTAAGTGAAAATAAAGAAGATTTAAAATATGAATCTGATGATAATGTGAACTATAAAGAAATGTTTTTAGAAATGATGAAGCAAAATCAAGAGTTACAAAAAAATATGATGCAGCAAAATCAAAACATACAACAAACAATGCAGAAAACAATGCAGGAAATGATACCAAATATAGGTAATAATAACAATAACAAAACTAATAATATTAATTTACAGATATTTTTAAATGAACAATGTAAAGATGCTTTAAATATTATGGATTTTGTAAATTCCTTGAAGTTACAATTAAAAGATCTTGAAAATACAGGTAAATTAGGTTTTGTTGAAGGAACAAGTAAAATTATGATTGATGGGTTAAAAGAATTAGAATTACATAAAAGACCTATACATTGTAGTGATTTACAAAATGAAATATTATATGTAAAAGATGATAATACATGGAAGCAAGATACAGATAATAAAGACACAATGAAGAAAGCAATAGATGAAATAAGTAAAGCAAATATGAAGCAGTTACCAAAGTGGATGACTGACAATCCAACTTATGCTGATGATGAAGAGTATATGCAAATAGTATCAAATATAATGAAAATGGATGACATAGAAGATGATAAGACAGAAATAATTAAAAAAGTATCAAAAGAAGTTATTTTATAATTACTTATATAGTTCCAATAATTTTTCTTTTTTCTCAGAATTGAGATCAGACATACAATACCATTTTTTTTTGGACGGATCCCATCTTGCTCCGTATTTTTTTGCATTTTCTTTTTCATCGAATTTTACCTTTAAAAAAATTTTATTTGGCTTATTGTTATACATACATTCTGTGTGGCCAATAGCCAAATTTGCAAGTTTATCAGCACAGTCATTACCACGAGAAAAGAAATCATCTTTTCCTGTATGTGCATCAATATGTTTCAATTGAACATTTGGATATTTAAAAAACAGTCCGAAGGCCATTTTTACTAATTCTTTATTAGGAATATCTTTTGACCACCCAGTTGAAGCACATTTTTTACCATAAGTTGTACAACATTTAATACTATATTCAGAGTCTGTTACAATTAATATGGGTGTGTCATTGAGTATTTCATTAGCCAATATATTAAATACTTCTATGATTGCTGTAAGCTCGGCAGTATTATTTGATTGTTTTCCTTCAACGCGTCGTGAAACATTTCTTATATTATTTTCAGAAAAATAAATACCAATACCTGCTTTAGCATTTATTTTTCCATTATTGCTGCATGCTCCATCTGTAAATACAATTATATTATTCATATAATAATAACATTATAACATATTTAAGTGAGTTATAAATATATTTAAATACATCTGGCAATTACAATACTTAATATTATGGTAGAGTATGCTTGTATAATACCTAATATATTAAAAGATGTTTGTAATAAACTATCTTCGTTCATAACATTATTAGTATTAACGCCATTATTTATGTATTCTAAGAGAATTTTATCTTTTATGAATTTCTTCATAAAAAAATCGCCAGATGAAAATGTTACTACCAAATTGTCTATATCAATCAAGAACTGACCTGTTAGACAATTGAGAATTAAATCAGTTAATTCATTATGTTCAATAAATAATGTATATGTAAAGAATGGTATTATTATTAAACATATATTATTAATTACCCAGCTCCCAATTATATAATTCTTATGTTTTGTTATTTCAACATTGTCATATTGAGCACATGTAATTGAAATTTCATCCCACATTTTAGAAAACTGAGCATATAAAAGTAAATAATAACAAGTTGCAAATAATTTTGTAGAAATTTCTGATCTATTTGGACAAATTTCATTGTCACTATATAAAAAATATTCAACTATATAATAAATAGGTCCTACTATTTGAGAAATAAAACACACAAGAGAAAAGAAAGGAAACCACCATTTATGTTTTAATAAATCATTTGTCTTATCTATACATTCACTTGTTTTAAAATTAAATTTAGAATAAAAATCTTTTTCATATATTGTAGGATATTTTTTAAATCCAGATAATATGTATATATCTGGTAAATTTAATTCCATAATATCATCATTTAAATGTTCATTGATGAAATTTTCAACTTCATTTTGAATTGCTTTTAGTCCATAATTGTTAAAGTATATGAAAGGTTTTATTGAAATATGATCATTATTATAGTCATATTCGTTAGCAATTTGTAAATACTTATCTGGAGTCCATTTATATTCAATACTTTCCATATCATCAAAAGGTAATACCACACGTGGAATAATAAAACGTGACAACCATTCCTCATGAGGAACACCTTTTTCTATGTGCTCGGTGACTTTAATAATTATATTTTTACAGTATTCATTCACTTCGTCAAAACCAATATCTGTATTGCCTAATATATCAAGTTTATCAATGACAAATTGTGAAAGCTGTTGAGACATTTTTTCATTAGATTCTCTATTAAACTCACTTTTAAATAATAATGTGCGTATATCCTCCAAAGGTTGTTCTTCTGTTTCTGGATTTCTCTCTGTTATTTGAATAAAACTGATGATACATTTAAAAATATCTATTAGCCATGTAAATAAAATTATATAAAAAATAGCATCTTTAATTTTTTCTGACCAATTATAATTCATACATGAATTTAAAACATTTCTACTATGTAAATCACGTGCTTGAGATTTGAAGACACCTGCTGATTCACTAAGATCTTCCATTGATCCGTCCATACTAAATACATTATCGTATTTAACAAGATTATTTATTTTATTTTCAATATCTTTAAAATCTTCTTTGTAGTTGTTGTATTTTTCATCATAAAAATTTATATTTTCATTAATCATTTTGGAACTTTTTTTATTTTTTGTTTTAAAAATACTGAAAACTTCTGTATTTTGTTTGTATTTTTGGAGTACATCATCATATTCATAAAAATCAGATAATTTTTTAATTATAGTATAACTTATTTTACAGTTTTCCCAAATATCATTACTTTGACAAAACTCAGAGTTACAAAATACATCAACTAAATTAAAATACAAATCAACCGTTTCTTTGGTTTCAATGTGCTGTAATTCAATAATTTTAATTTTTGCTAAAGATAATTCACCAAATGTTACTTTTTGCATATGTAATTTTTTAAGCGCATGTCTAAAAAATAATAAACATTCCCATTTAATTTCGTACTTATTTACGTCTTTTATTTCAGGAAAATATATTTTAATATGTTGTTCTTCAGAGTTATTATCAGTTAATAATTTATTACTTTGGTTACCATTTTCAATGTCAGACATTATAATAATTAATGATAAATTATTAATTATTAAATTGTTATTTAAAATGCAGCTCCAAAAGATCCACCTAATACATCATTTGCCGCCATGGGTGCAAACTCTTCATGAACATTTGTTGGTGAATTTGCTCCTACAAGTGGAGTACTTGCTTGACCATACATATTGTCAAATTGTGGAGATACTTGTTGACCAAAATTATTGTTTCCCATTTGTCCTGGTTGTGAAGATTGTTGATAATTAACATTATCAACATAACCAGATTGAGCAACTTGATTATTTCTTAACATAGGGTTAACGGTAAGATTTACTGGTTGTGATTGTTGTTGTTGTTGTGCTTGACCATTTTTAGGTTTTTCTTGTGCCAAACTACTATTACCATCAATATAATTTAAAATTCTATCTAATAAAATATTTGTTTTCTCACCAAGTTTAGTTTGTAAACTTAAAACAATAATTAAGAATCCAAGTATAATATTGGGTACAGAATAATCTTCATATTTCATTTTACTGTATGTAGGTACAAATGTGATTAATCTATGAATAAAAAACATTCCTACGAACATTACAACAATTTGAACAATGACTTCTGCTAAAATTTCGATGCTTCCCTTTTCATCGTCTACTGCAGGAATTACTTTTTGAACAGTTTTATTTAATCCTATAATAGGGATGACAGATAATAATGAATATTGAACAATATTTAATAATTCACCTTTTGTATCTTCATCGAAATTAAATACATGATTTATAAATCCATTTTTTGATGATATACTTTTTGTACTTTCTTCAATGTTTTCCATATGATTTAATAAAAGAAATTAAAAATATATTAATAATATTTAATAAAATGTTCTCGGAACATGAAAAAAATGCTAAACATGTGGAAGATCATCATGATGAATATCAATACTTAGACTTAATTCGTAATATTATTAACAATGGTTCATGGGAAAATGGACGTAACGGTAATACTAAAGTAATAATAGGAAATTCAATGAGATTTAACTTATCTAATGGAGCGATTCCTTTGTTAACTACGAAAAAACTTGCATGGAAGACATGTTTAAAAGAATTGTTTTGGTTTATTAGTGGATCTACAGATAATACTATTTTAAATAAAAATAATGTTAAAATTTGGAATGGTAATGAAGAAGACTATAAGATAAAAAATGATAATAACTTAGAAGACGGTGAATTGGGACCAATATACGGCCATCAGTGGCGGTTTTTCAATGCTCCTTATAAAACTTGTAAAGATTCATATACAAATTGTGGTGTTGATCAGCTGCAAAATATTATAGATGATTTAAAAAATAAAGATAATAGAACAAGTAGACGATTAATTTTAAGTGCATGGAATCCTGAACAATTAAATGAAATGGCATTACCACCATGTCATGTATTAGTACAATTTCATGTAACAAATGGTGATGAATTAAGTTGTTCATTATATCAACGTAGTGGTGATGTAGGATTGGGTGTTCCATTTAATATTGCTTCGTACAGTTTTTTGACTCATATATTAGCGAATCATTGTGGGTTAAAACCAAAAGAATTTATACATTTTTTGGGAAATGCTCATATATATGACGATCATATAGAGAGTTTGAAATTACAATTAAATAATACACCTTTATCATTTCCAAAAATTAACATTAAAAACAAGTACGAAAATATAAATCATTATTCTTTAGACGATATTGAAATTATTGATTATATGCACTGTGAACAAATTAAAATGGAAATGCGTAAATAATTATATTAAAAAGTGTTAAAAAATATTAAATATAAATGAGTAGTTCATCTGGACTTGCAGCAGCTAAAAGAAGACGTGGAGGAACACAACAAAATGTTCAAAATGTACAACAAGAAGAAGAAGTACAAGAGCAACAACCAAACGGAGCATTAACTGTTCCTCAATCAATTTATTTATTATCAAATAGGATCGCTATTTTAGAAAATCAGTTATTTCAATCAGTTTCGTATTTAGAAGGTCAACTAACACAAAAAGCTACTGATAATTCTTTAACAAACAATCAGTTATCAGATGCTAATAGAATTATATCTGATGATAATAATAATAATAATAATAATAATAATAATAATAATAATAATAATAATAATACTATTCAACCACAGAATATTAATACTGATGATTTTATTACAAAAATAGATTTTAATGATGTTATGACAAATATTGGATCAGATATGAATGAATTAAGTCAAAAAATGTCAACTTTAAATGAATTTGTTTTATCTGTACAGAATTCATATTTAACTTTAAATAATACTTTGTTACAACTTCAAAATAAGGCAACAGATTTGGCAACTAATAATAATGAGGAAAATGTGTCATTAGTAATTTCTGAAAAAAGTGATTTAGCTGATTTTACAAGTATTGAAGAAGGAAAAGAAGAAGAACAAGAAGAACAAGAACAAGAACAAGAAGAACAACAAATTAATAAAGATAGAGGGTTTGTAGATAGTGATGAGGATAATGACACAAAAGAAGTAGTATCTGCAGATATTACTTCAAGATTAAAACAATTAAGTGTAAAAACGAACAATACAACCGAAGAAGAGGAGCAAGAAGTAACAGAAGAAACAAATGAATAAGCATAAAACTATATTTTTAATAATAATTTAATATTATTAAAAATTGAATAAATATAAATTTGTATTGTATTGTAAGTAAATGTTAGATCAATTTTATACAAATGAAAATATAGCTATAGAATGTATTAAAAAACTACAAGATAAAGTAGATATAAAAAAATATGATATACATATGGAACCAAGTGCAGGTACGGGTTCATTTTATAATTTAATGGATATATCTAAACGTATAGGTATTGATATTGATTCAAAATGTGAAGGAGTTATAAATATGGATTTCTTAAATTATCAACCAAATGTTGATAATAAATATCTTGTATTAGGTAATCCTCCTTTTGGTAAAAATTGTTCAATGGCAATCAAATTCTTCAATAAAGCTGCTGAGTTTTCAGATTGTATTGCTTTTATTGTTCCTCGTACATTCAAACGCGTAAGTATTCAAAATCAATTAAATTTAAATTTTACACTGCATTACAATGAAGATTTACCATTGAAACCGTGTTGTTTTACACCTTCAATGAATGCAAAATGTTGCTTTCAAATATGGATAAAGACAAATGTTAAACGTGAAAAGATAATTTATGATAAAACTCATAAAGATTTTACTTTTTCAAAGTTGGGTTCAAAAGATGGAAGAGGACAACCAACACCACCAAAAAATGTAGATTTTGTTATGAAGGCATACGGATCAAATTGTGGTGAAATTAAAGAATCAGAATTAGAAGAATTAAGACCTAAAAGTTGGCACTGGATAAAGGCAAATATTAATAAAGATGAATTAAAAAAACGATTTGAATCGTTAGATTATTCTATTTCAAAAGACACGGTTAGACAGGATAGCATAGGGCAACAAGAAGTTATTTATTTATATAAAATGAAATATGATTAATAATTATCTTTGTGATAAGGAGTAATGTAAATTTGAAGTTTTTCCCATAATTCTTTTGATTTATTTCCGAGGTTATTTGGATTTATACGAAGAGCATATTCACAATTTCTTCCTTTCAAATTATCTTTTGTTATTCGCCCTAATTCTCTATTAGTTCCATGAGCATATCCTCCGTAGTCAATAATAAGTTGATATAAATCTTCTGCCGGAATTTTGAAATTATATGCTTTTCCAACTGTTCCTTCAAATAGATTATAACCAATGAGAATGTAGTAATCTATATTGTGATCTGGTCTAAATTGAACCCAATTAAATTTACAGTTTTTATCATGACCTGAGAATTTTATTTCGTAATTTTTTTCATTTTTTGAACCATCGCCACTTGTTTCATTTGGAGCATTACCAATTTCTAAATCTTTTTTAATAATTTGTTCCATAATTATTGACTGTGGATTAATATATTCTCGAGCTAATATACACTTTTCTTCCAATGATTGGCTATTTTTCATTTGCTCGACTACAGCTGAAATAGCCGAGTCACTTGTCTTTCGTATTAGATTTGTAAAAACTTGATTAATATCAATTGACATGATTGTTTGTATTGTATCACGATTCTATAAAGAAGTCAATTCAATTTTATTTAATTCAAATAAAATTGATTAAAAATAATGTTTCATTATTGATTATAAATAATATATAATGAAACTTCTCATTGCTAATAAAAAAAACGCTGCTGTATTTGTAAGTATTTTCAATCATTTAACTAAGTTTTCAGATTCGTTAAATATTGTATTCAATACTGACAATATGTATATTCAAGGTATGGATAGTAGTCATGTTTCAATGTTTGAAATAAGAATATTTAGCGATTGGTTTGAAAGTTATAAATGTGAAAAATCAATGACAATAGGTGTTCCTACGGGAATTTTGTACAAAGTATTAAATGCAGGGGATGAAAATCAATTGTTATTTTTAGAATATGAAGAGGATAGTGATAAATTAGGAATAAATTTCAAAAATTTAAAAGCAGATCAAAAATATTTTCCAAAAGAGTTTGAAATACCTTTAATAGATCTTGAGACAGATATGCTTCAAGTTCCTGAATGTGATTATGATATGGTTGCAAAATTACCAATAAAATCACTTTCAACAATAGTGGATCAGTTATGTATTTTTGGTGATAATATGACAGTGGAAATAAATGATTCACCAAAAATGAATTTTAGTTCAGATGGACATGAAGGAAATATGTGCGTAAATATGGTTGATGATGGTAAAGAATTTACAGATGAATTTTCAGTAACATGTGATGTAGATATAAAACTTCAATATAGTCTTAAATATCTTCAAATGTTTACAAGTTTTTCGAAAGTAAATAAAGACGTAACAATAAAAATGTCAGAAGGAACTCCTTTTGAAATGTATTATCATATGGAAAATTCAGAGAATAGTTTTGTAAGATTCTTTTTAGCACCTAAAGTGGATGATTAAATTATATATCTGCTCCATCATTTTCGTCGATTTCATTGTTAACATTAATAAAATTAATTATATCACATTCATCATTGTCAACAATCAAATCGTATATAAATCTTACTTCTTGTTCTGTTAATAAAGTTCCAATTGTTTTTCTCCATGTATAAAATGTTTCAAAATTGATAAAATTATTTTCATTTTTTATTTTTTCAAAATGCATTTTTAAATAACCTTCAAAACTATCGTCAATTATTTGACTTTCATCTTCAATTGGTTTGGGTATAGTCATATTCAAATTTTTGAATATTTGTTCTATGTCAAGATAAAAGGAATTATCATTTTCGTTATTACTATTTAGTAAAGAATATTTTCTTCTTACGAATGATGTATTCCATTTAAATGATGTTGAGGCTGAAAATGTTAGTAATACTACATAAAATAATTGACTGATCATCTTCTTATTTTTATATAATATAAAAAAATATAAAAAATCTATAAATAAAAAGAAGGGTGTAAATAGAATAATTTATTACATTTTTCTCTTAACCTGTAGTTATTAATGTTTCAAGTTTTTCAGAAAGTTCTTTTAAATGATCTCCTAATTCTGAAACTGTATTGTTAAGTTCAATCATTCCTTGGTTTTTTTCTTGTAAATATTTAATTACTTTATTACTACGTTGTTTAAATTCAGTGTCTGGATTGTTTAAATTAGTTGTGTCAATATTATCTAATAAATATTGAACATCAGCAATACAATTAATATATTCATTTTTTTCCTTTTCATCATTTTCATCCCAATCGGAATTATCTTTACAATCATCTTCAAATTCTTTTAAAAGAGTCTCATTTGCAAACACTTCTTTTATTACATTAAAAACTAATTTTGAATCGTGGCGAAATAATTTTTGGTGTGTTTCATCTAAATTTGTGTTTGTTGAATCATTTATTTTTAATATATTTTCAAATTTTTCCTTATATGTAAATAATAACTTGGACATTTCTGTCATTCCTACATTTTCATTATATTTTTCATTATTTTTATCAAATAGTTCAATTACGTGATTACAGTTTTCTTCAATGATGTTCATTGTTGTTAATTTAATCATTTATGGTGGTATAAAAAAAATCAATTTTATTTTTAATGTGTTAAATCTATTATTTTAAAATGTTATAATCATCTATAAAAATGATTATAACACCATTTGTTAAAAAAACTTTATCTACTGTAATTGCCCCACATGGTATTACAGATTTAATTCATGCACAACAAAATAAATTAGTTCTACAATTATGTTCTATAAATATTGCTTCAATAGTTGGATCTACTATTGTTGATAGTAGTATTTTAGATAAACTATTTTTTTTATTTTCAGCTTGGCATTTTCGTAACGATATGCCTGCAAATTATGTTGTTCCTAATTTTATAATAAGTGGTAGTATGTTGTTTTTATTAATTAATATGAATCCTTTTTTTTTCATTTTGTACATGTTATTGTTTCATGTACCTAATCATTATTTGATGAATTTTAAAATGTTAAATAAAAATCCTAATAATAGCGTATTGATAATTTGTATGTTTTCAGCTATTTCAGCCATATTGGGAGAAACAGCTATTATCTATAATCCATTAGTGCATACTATAGGTAAAGGAATAATTCTTAGTCATATTATTTATCAAGAGTTATTTGTATATAGAAATCACACAGAGCCATTTAAATTTGATGTTGATTTAAGTGATTCTTTTTAAATTATATGATTAGTTAGAAATATGAAATAAGAATAATAATTTATATAAAATTAATAAATGTTATTATCTATTTTGATATTTTTTGTAATACTAATGTTATATTTACATATTTACTATCATCTTAAAGTTAGCAGTGAATTGGAAATATATGAATTAGATAATTTAGATAAATCAAAAATTGAAGAAACTTGTAATTTAAGGCAACCAATTATATTTCAACTGTCTAATGACAAATGGAAAAATGTATTTAATTATAATTCATTGATGAATGATTTTGATATTTTTGATGTAAAAGTTAGAAAATGGGAAGAGAATAACGATGATTGTCAATGTATTCCTTTAAAAATGTCGTTAGTAAATAAATTATTTTCAAAAAAAGATTCTGAATATTATAGTGAAAAAAATTCTGATTTTTTAGAAGAATCCGGATTATTAAAACATATAAAAGATAATGATGAATTATTTGCTCCGTATTTAAAAATGTCTAATAATTACGATTTGTTATTTGGAAGTGTTAATAGTTTTACACCACTGAAATATAATGTGTATAATAGGAATTATTTTTATGTATGTGACGGATCAGTAAAAATAAAATTAATACCTCCTGTATTTTCGAAACACTTAAATATTGAAAAAGACTATGAGAATTTTGAATTCAGATCGCCATTAAATACGTGGAATATTCAAAAGGAATATTTTGAAAATTATGGAAAATCAAAAGTTATGGAATTAACTCTACAGAAGAATAGTGTTTTATTTATACCGAGTTATTGGTGTTATAGTATACAATTTGGGGAGAATGCTTTGTTGTTAAATCTGAGTTATATGACATTAATGAGTTTTGTATCAACGTTACATCATCAATGTTTATATTTTCTTCAACAACAAAATATCAAACATAAGACTGCAAAAAATATGTTAAATGTTGAAATAGAAAATTTGACTAATAAAAAAAATGAGAAAGACAAAGATAAAAGTGAAGAAATAGAGAAAAAGGAAGATAAATAATAAAATTGATTATTAATAATATTTAATAAATACTATTACTAATTAGAATGTCAGTATTTAAAGTACACATTGAAAATAGATATAGTCAATGGACTGTATACAAAGATAAATCATTTGAAGAAGTGAATGATTTGAATATAGATCCTGCAGAGGAACATTTATTTAGTGATGATGTATTTACAAATAATGATAATGTAATAAAAATAATTCATTCTACAGTTAGAAATGTAAAAAATATTCCTGCAGTTTTAATATTAGATAAAAATAAAACGTATGGTAGAAAAGGAAAGAAACTATTATATAAGTGTATTCCAGATGATAGTAGATTGCCATATTTTATTGTCCCCTATGAAATGAAACAAATTGGATTTAATAAAAATTTTGAAAACAAATACGTTACAATTAAGTATGAATCTTGGGACGATAAACATCCATTCGGCGTTATTAGTAATTTAATAGGCGATGTTGGAAAATTAGAACATTATTATACATATCAGTTGTATTGTAAAAGTTTACATGCTTCTATTCAAGAATTTACTCGTGATACAGCAAAGGTATTAAGAGAAAGAACAGAACAGGAGTACATTAGTACGATTTTGAAAAAATACGATAAAATAGAAAATCAAATAGATGAAGATTTTGTTTTTACTATAGATCCATCTACAAGTACTGATTATGATGATGCAATGAGTATCAAACAAATATCACATGATAAATTTGTACTCAAAATATATATATCAAATGTTACAGTTTGGATGGATGTATTGAATTTATGGGATAAATTTTCAGAACGTATATCTACAATATATTTACCTGATAGAAAGCGACCAATGCTTCCTACATCATTGTCCGATTGTTTATGTAGTCTTCAGGAAAATTCTACAAGATTTGCTTTTATGTCAGAATATGTTATTGAAAATGGTGATATCGTATCTATTAATTATAAAAATGTTGCAATTCGTGTTAAAAAGAATTATTCTTACGATTCGCCACAATTGTTAGGTAATAAAGATTATCATGTAATATATGATGTAGTGAGTAAAATGAATGATAAATATAAATATGTTAAAAATATAGATAATAGTCACGATGTGGTTGCTTATTTAATGATATTGATGAATTTTAATACATCACAAGAACTTATAAAGAATAAAAACGGAATTTATAGATCAGTTGCACTGAAAAATTCCGATGAAGTTAGCATCCCGGATCATGTATCAGATAGTGCAAATAAATTTTTAAAAATATGGAGTAGTGCTGCAGGTCAATATGTTGAATATTCAGATGATATAAGACACGAACTTTTAGATTTAGATAATTATATTCACATAACTTCTCCAATCAGAAGATTAGTTGATTTATTGAATATTATCATTTTTCAAAAAAATAATGAAATGATAGATTTGACACCAGGAGCAAATGAATTTTTACAAAAATGGATAAATAATTTGAGTTATATTAATGTTACTATGAGAGCTATTCGAAAAGTTCAATGTGATTGTTCATTGTTACATAAATGTATAACAGATCCTTGTATAATGGAAAAAGAATATGATGGCTATTTGTTTGATAAATTGGATAGAAACGATGGTTTATTTCAATTTATGGTATACTTACCTGAAATAAATATGGCTTCACGAATAACATTAAGAGATGGATATGTTAATTATCAATGTTGTAAATTTAAATTATATTTATTTAATAATGAAAATAAATTTAAGAAAAAGATAAGATTAAATATATTAGTATAATATAGTTAATTATGATTTTGATTGTTGGGATGGGGATGACAGGAATAACAATCGCGGAACAATTAGCAGTAAAATATAACAAACAAGTTTTGATGATTGAAAAAGAAAATAATATTGGTGGTATTCATTATGATTATGATGAAAGAGGTATTGTAATAAATGAAAATGGACATCAAATTTTTTATTCAAACGATGATTATCTTTGGAATTATATTAACACATATTCTAAATGGAATAATGTAGAAAACAAAGAGGTTGTTCTTTTAAATAAACAATTATATCCGTATGAAATATCACGTAAGCAAATAAATATGCTATTTAATGAATTTTTAACATCGGAAAAAGATCTTGAAAATTTTTTAAATGTAAATATGAACGATAAAGAATCAAACTGCGAAGAAGTAATTGTTAATGGTGTTGGAGAGAAATTATATAATTTATTATATAAACAATTAATATTTAATAAGTGGAAAATAAATAGTGTATATTTAAATAAACAAGTAGGACAAGAATTTATAAATTCAATAGGTGACAAAATATATAAGTATTCAGCTTTGCCTGCAGAAGGATATAGTATGTATTTTAATAAAATTTTAACACATCCAAATATTAAGTACGTTTTAAATATGAGTTACACCGATTTTTGTAAAGACAATGATATGAAATTGTATACAGATATAATTTATACTGGAAAAATAGATGATTATTTTACAGATTTAAACTTAGATTATATTGGTTATGAAAATAAAAAAGTTCCTTATATGAATTTTTATCAATCATATCCGATTATTAATTCTATTTCAAACAAAGATTATGATAGAACAATTGAACATAAATATTATCAACCTATTGATGAACATACAAAACATACATTTGTTACTTTTCAAAAATATGTAAAAAATCAAAAACCGTATTTGCCCATAGAAACTGATAATAACAAAAAAGCTGTAAATCAAAAAATAAAAGAAAATAAGAGTATCGAACCACATATTCATTTTGTAGGAAGACTTGCAGAATATAAAAATATGGATAGTGCAACAATAATTAAAGAAGCAATGAATTTTGTAGAAAATAATTTTAAGAAAAAAATAGTTTCTGATATTGAATATAGTGAGTCATTACATAAAATATATAATATGAATATTGATAATGTAATAAAAGATAAAGTATTGAAAGCGAAAAAATTGTTGAAAGAAGCTTATGATATGAAAAGTAGAAAATTAAATAATTCTGAACATTTGTTTAAAATAAAGAGTCATATAAAATTTGATATTTCAACATTGAATGATCATGTTATTATTATGTCAAGATACAATGAAAATATAGACTGGATAAATCAAGTGATAGAAATACACTCTTGGGTAAATAATATTATTATTTTTAATAAAGGAAAAGATGATATTGTAATAAAATATCCGGAGAAAATGAAAGTCATTCCATTAGAGAATGTTGGAAGAGAAGGAGAAACATATTTAAATTATATTATTGAAAACTATGATATTTTACCGCAGCATGTATGGTTTTTTCAAGCAAATCCATTTGAACATTCTCCTGATTTTATGAGTTTATTATCTGTTGAGAGCGTGAAAGATTATAATCGTTTATATCAAGGATTAACTTATAGATATTTAAAAGATTTACCTAAAGACTTAGATAAGGATAATAGGTTTTACATAAATAACAACAGAGTTATAGAATATTTTATAAGTAAATATGATCAGCAAGTAGTTGATATTCATAATTTTTACGATGAAGCTCATGAACAAAAAGTGGTAGATATGGAATCAAAATACGATGTCAATAGATTTAATTGCTATTATGATTTTTTGTGTGATTATATTGGAATAGAAAAACCAGAATATAGTATAATTGGGTATACATGGTCCGCAATGTTTTATGTGAATAAACAACAAATTATTTATCATAAAGCAGATGTTTATAAAAAGTTACGATTTAAATTATTAGAATATGATGTGCAGGGTGGTTTTGAAGGTTACATGCTCGAAAGATTATGGAATTATATTTTTACAAGACGTTCGTATAATTCATTAGAAGAATTATATAAATGTTATAATTTTAAACCATTTTCAAAAATATGTGGATGCTATTTAGATTCTCATAATATGTTGTTTATAATGAATAATGAAAACAATCAAAATAATTATATGTTAAAAACACCAGTTTATGATGAAGGAAAACATATGCTTTATATTGAAAATAGTAATGTTTTTGTATTAGAAAATTCGCGTTTTATTAGTAATGTATTAGAAAGATTTTCGTGTGATAATATAGAAAAGGCAAAAAGCACGTTAATTGAATATGAGTTGAAATTAAATGAAGATGATCATAAAAGTACGTTTATAAATTAAATTTTTAAAATTATAATATAATTATTATATAATTATGGTTCGTAAAACAAAGAAACAGTTTTTATATAATCCAAATAATCCAAAAAAAAGTTTTGATGTTTATATAAATAAAAATCCAAGTGATACAATTCCAATAAAATATTCAACAGTTAATGATGTCAATAATACCATAAAAAATTTAGAAAAATTGTATAAAACAAAGAAATATCCTCATAAAAGAATATGGCAAGTTGGTATGATTTTAAAGGTAAGATTAGAAGCAATGAATAAATATAAAAAAACAAGATATAATAATGCAAAAAATGTATACAAACGTTATACAAGAGCAAATAAGTATTTTAAATTTCTTGGTAGAAGGACAAAAAAAAGAACATTTAAAGAACGTAGTAAAATGAATTTTAAATAACTAATTAAACATTATTATACATTGGTAGTTATATAATAATGTTTGCAACATTCGATACTTCTTTGTATCCAAGAATTAATATATTTTTGGATGGAGCAATAGAAAATGATGATGATTATAGATCATTTGTCACACAGTGGGAAAATTCGTATTTAAATAATATACGTAAATTTACATTTGTTATTAATACATTAAAATATAATGCTTCAATTTCTGATTTACGTTATTCTTTTCAATTATCAGCTTTTATTAATAGTATAAAAGAAAAACGAAAACAGGATAGAAAATATAATAGATTACAACGTTCTATTATAATAGTAAATAGTACATTGGTAAGATATTTATTGGAAACTGTGTTTTTTTTTCAACAACCCCTTGCTCCTGTTTATATAGTAGAATCAGTAGAAAAAGCAAATCAGTTATTTTATAATTTTGAGAATGATATTGAAAATAACTATTCTGATGTTAGCGTGGTTGGACTGTGATATTTCTAAAAAGATTTTTATATTTTTTTCTTATTTCATTTAATTCACTTCTTGCTTTTTCCTCACTTACACACATTAATTCACCAACATGTTTATTAGACCTTATTTTTCTTCCAGAAAATATATCATATTTGTAATTAAAATATAATTTTTCAGTAGGTGTTAAATTGTTATTAATTAGTTTATATAATTCGTAAAATTCATAAAAACTATATTTTTTTGTTTGCATTTTATGTTTATTCTGTGTAGTATCGCTAAAAGATAAAGGAAGTACAAATGATTTTCTATAAATATCTGTATTATTGGTCATAAATTTTTTATTTACACGGAATCTATGAGGTAAAATAGAAGAACTAAATATATCTGTCATTCCTTTTTTCAATTCGCCATCAATATATATAGATGCATAATCATAAAAATTTCCATATCCACTGTAATTTAAAATAGCTTTCCATAATCCCATATATCCGTATGTTAATAATATATTCTTTTTTGAATAATAAAATCTTTTTGCAACTTTGCTATTATTTACAAATGTATCATATTTTTTATATGCAAATGGTTTTGAATGTTCAAATAATATTTTTTGTGTCTTTCTTTTTGCAATAGTAATATTGTAGTTGTCATTTTTTTTAATTTTGTAACTAAGTATTTTGCATATACTTTGAAGTTGTGGTCGAGATAAATATGAAAAGCATGATTGTATAAATATGAATAAAATAATTATAGAGTTCATTTATAATTATTTTACAACAATTATTTTTAAATATGTGTTTTAATAAATACATCTATTAGATCATTAACTGTACTTGATATTTCATCCTGAGGACAGTGACCAGCTTGAACATATTTAAATTTAATGTTATTGTTTAATAACAATATTTTATTAAGCATTGATTTATTTATCCATTTGTCTTCACTACCCCAAATTATAAATATAGGTTTATTATTATTAATTAATATATTATCAACGTGATCGTCATTGTTAATAAAGTTGCTTGTTATATTTTTTAATACTCTAAGAGCATTTACATGTTTAGATGGTTCTATTATAGATTCAACTAAATTATCATCTATTAAATGAGGATTAATAGGATAAATAGCTTTTAATGTGTTCTTAATTACATTTTTATTTTTGAAAAAATGAAAATACACTTGTGTTAATGGGGATATAATGTAATAAGGTAGTTTAATAGTTTTGTCATCTTTAAATTTACAATAGGAATTTATTAAAATTGCTCCATTTATAAATGAGTTGGAAAGCGTTTGTAAACTTACAAATCCACCAAGACTGTTTCCAACAATAATAGTATCTTTTTGAATAACATCATTAATAAAATCATTTGTTTGATTTTTCCATAATTCAACAGAATAATTCTCAGATAGTGGTTTTGAAGATTTTCCAAAACCAAGAAGGTCTATTGCATATACATCATAATGTTTGGATAATTCATTTATATTATATCGCCAGTGAAACGATGAGGAACCAAATCCATGTATTAACAATAATGCCTGCTTATGGTCATTTTCGTGTTTTATATAATTTATAGAATTTTCTTTCCAAGCCCATGTAGAATCAGGTGATTTGTTCCATTTAATTGGTACATTATTGACTGGTATATTAAAACTATGTGAATATAATATAAATAATAAAAATAGAATTATTTTCATTTTTATTATTTGTTAAGATGTCTTTATTTCATATTTATTTCGTTTATTTTCTTCTTGTTTTGCGCCCATACTTACAATATTGTTTTTGAGAAAATCCTTTAGGTCTTCTACAATTAATTGAGCGTTTGTATTTTGCAGACCATCTACGTTTTTTGTTTGATTTTCTTTTACGTGTTTTTCTTCTGCGTTTTCCACCTTTACCACCAAAATATTTATTGATTTCTTTTTTATTATCTTCTGAAAGTTGTTCTATTTTACCAGCTGTATCTTTTCGATATTTATTTACTCTTTTAAATTTACCATATATTTCTTTTACAATAGGATTTGTAGAAATTTGTTCTATAGGGATTTCTTTATTAAATGCTTTTTTAATAATAGATGTAATAAATTTCATACCTTTTTTTTTTCTTTCAATTGAATCTTGTAAATACCTTTTTGATCGATCTATATATTTTTGTTTTGACTTTAAATCGGATTCCAACTGTTTTAATGTATAATTTTTATTCTGATTATTTTTGACCTTTTCCATGAGAATTCTAACATTTTTAGCTTGTTGTTCTTGTATATTAACACTTTCTTGGTGTTTCATTATATCTTTATCATGCACTTGCACGTATTTTTCGGCTATAATATCTAACGGCGTTTTAAAATTACTATTATTATATTTATTATTTTCAATTGTTAAATCTGCTCCTTCGTCAACGAGAAATTCAATAGCATTATCTTTTTTATTTTTTGATGCTACATGAAGAGGAGTGTCAAAACTTCTATCTTTCTTGTGCTCAATATTTATGTTTCCTCCTTTTTCTATTAGGAGTTTCATAATTTCTACATCACCTCTTCTGGCAGCCGTTACCAAAGGAGGACCATTGTATTCATCACCATCAACATCAATTTTTGCCTTAGCTTCAATTAAAGTTTTTACAATTTCCTTATTTCCTGT
>MDSY01024133.1_pt1 | contig 35264 bp, 40 predicted proteins | sample 811131 | NCBI WGS metagenome assembly MDSY01 (sample SAMN05326643, study PRJNA326480) | marine metagenome | isolation source: seawater | place: Atlantic Ocean: South West | collected 2010 | reverse complement strand
TATTTTTATCTACGTTATCTATGTTTATATTTTTCATGGCTGAGGTTGAGATTGAGATAAGTTAATTCCTGATTTTATAACTGCACTTTGGTAAGTGTCTGCTCCTATAATACTTTCTGGATTTACAATTAATCCTAGTGTATTTAAATCTTTTGTTAGTAAATACATTCTATGATTTAAATCTTTAAATACTCCTGTAAGCACAGTATCAGACTGTGCTATAAAATTAGACACTAAATCTGAAGAAACATTCGCAGGTAAAGTAGTGTTAGCATTAAAATAATAAGGAGATACTTCTATAATATTTTCTGGAGGAATACTGTAAGTACTAAAAGAGCCGTCAACATTTTCTCCTCCATTGTAGTAATTAGTGATGCTTCCTATGTCTATTTTAATTATTTGAAAATCATTTTCATTATCCATATTTTTTAAAAATAAAAATATGTTTCTACGATTTACAGAAAACTCTGAACTAGTTATAAGATATTTCTCTCCATTTTTGGTTAAAAAAGTATTAAGCTTTTCTTCTGCTGCAGTAGAAAGTTCTGCAGCTAAATGTTTATTGTCAGCTCTATCAAAATCTAATGTACTTTTATTAGGTGCAAAAACTTTCATTGTTCTTCCTCCTTCATGGTTGTACCAAAAAGCAGCTATAAACGAAACGTCATGAGTTACAACAGAATGGCTATATAAAGGTTTAAATGTATTTACACCATTATAAAACCCGCTATAAACATCATATATATTAAAAATACCATCGGCAGTGCTGGAAAAGAAGGTATCACTCCAAGACTGCACAGTATTGTCGTTATTTAATTTTAGAGCAGCATCTTCGTTTGATAAATTCTCTAACAATATACTTAACCTTAATGGTTGAGATACTACTACAGAATTTGTTTGATACCCTTTTTTATTATCAGTATTAAGTAATACTATAGCATAACTATTATTTATATCTAAAGTATTAATTTTTATACTTCCATAAGTTTGTGCCTGTAAAACAATGTCAGTTGATTCGGCTCCTACACTAAAGTTTGGAAAAAGAATAACACTTTTTAAAGTGTTATTTTCATTTACATTGTCAGGGGACTCATCTACGTATGCTGAGTTTTTTTCAAATTCTGTTACTATTGTGTATCCGTCTATTGCAGTTGCGTCTATAGTTACTGTAGCAATAATAGATCTGTTAAAGCCTCTTAAACTATGCATACCAACATCTTGGCCAAACGATGTAGCAAATGAAATTTCCCATGAGTTAGTATATATTTTATGCTTTACTGCATTTATAAGTATTCCATACGTTTGTTCAGGAGAAGACAGCTTAATTACAGATATACACTCAGCTTCTTCAAAAAAAGTAGGGTGTAAATCTTCTTCAGATAAAGTGATTGTTTTTAAAATTTCATTTTGCATATTACAAATAGAAACTTGAGCAGCATTACTAAATTTTTCTACCTTAACTAATATTATAGGAGTTCCATTATTATCTAATATTAATTCAGATGCAATCCAATTCTCTCCTAATTCAGGTGTAAAAACACCATAATCTATTAATCCTGAAGGTATATCATTTAAGTCTAACATTCCTTTAGGAGTTAAGACATGTGTATCTACAGTATTTTTTAATAGGCTTGAATATGTTGTAGGAGTATTAGAAGTTTTCCAAGTAGCATCTGTATTAGAAGTGTTATGTATTCGTTTTATAGGACTAACTCCAAAGTTGTACCCTTCGGCGTTAGAAGATGTAGATATACCGTTTACAGAAGATTGGAGATCAGAATTGTTTCTTATTAATATATGTTCTCCACCATTATTACTTGAAAATAATATTTTCCCATCTTCAATTAAATCCACTGATTTTAATCCTGCATCAAAAGGATCTTCTACAATTTTAGCAGTTACAGACATAGTCTCTGCATTAAGCGAAGATAAATTATATACGCATATATATTTTTCAGTTCTATCGTCAGGTTTAGCTACTATAGTATATAAAAAATTATTATCTGGAGAAAAAACCATAGATACAGGAGTGTAGCCCCCTGATTCTCTAAAAGGAAAGCTACCATCTTCTTTTTGATAATCCCAATTACCTCCTGGTATATGAAGTTCAATTCCATCAGGATCACTAGGAGGTATTATTATAGGACAGTACGAATGCATTCTCATTAAAATTAATCCATGAGCAGTACCATAAGCAACATTAAAATATCCTATATTACCAGAAATTTCATCAGTTAGATTTAACCCTACTTCACTAATACTTGGATTTAAAGGATCATACCCTATACTTGCATTATTTATTATTTCGTTACTAGTTAAAGGTAAAAGTCTGTTACCACATTCAACAGGATAATATTTAAAATCTGATGCATAAGTTTCGTCTAACGTTCCATCAAAAGATTTAGAATTTAAACTCCATTCTTTTTTAGCTGTTTCTTTTAATCCTCCGTATCCTTCGTACTCAGCAGTGTTAAAAGAAAATCCTTTAAATCCAGAAATTATAACATCTTCAGATTCAAGCTCATTAAAAGTTAACACTTTTGAATAATCATTTGTACTCCCTAATATCCCATTATTAGTTGTAAGTGCTCTAACATTATTACTGTCAGATTGCGTGCTAGTAACTAACCTTGTTGTAAATACAGATAATTTATCATCAAATGCAACTATTGCGTAAGTAACTATATCAGTGTTTAATGGAGATAAAGAAGTTTTTACTGGCATTATAAAATACTTTGCCCATACGCTATCGTTACTAATTTTAACACTTCTATATGGTTCTCTTTGGTCAATTATAGTAGCTGCAGTATCTACACTATTTAATAGTTCAATAAACGCAGTAGTTTCAGGTCCAGCTGAACGTCTTAATAAATTTGAATTTTCAGTTAATATTTTTACGGTATAGTCTACATTTCCATAAGTATCATTTTGTCCAAAATTATCACAATTTAGAATTTCTTCTCCTGAAGAATTGTACTGAGGTAAGTTTAAGTTAATACTAGTTACATATATTTTTCCAAATATCTCAGACTGAATTAAATAATTATCTTCTGTATAATTTTTTGTAATACTTTCTTGAACCTTTAAAATATTTGGCAATATATTACAAAATTTTATTAAAGATGATCCTCTATAGAAATCTTCAGGAGGTATGTTATAATTTTCTACAGCCGCCATTGAATACGCTTCTACAAGCGATTGAGTTATTATATTGTGCTCACCATTTAAGTTTGAAAAAGGGTGAACAATATCCTGATTAATATTTAATAAAATTGAACCACTACCTACTACACTAAAAACTACTATTTCAGCAACGTTATCTTCATTATAAATAATTAAAGCATTAGTTACTTTACTCATAAAGTCTTCTGATAATGGAAAAACATTACTACTATCTTTATATAAGCTTCCTTCACTAATAATAGATACATCCCCAAGTGTAGGCATAAATAATGAAGATCCATCTATAAGAAAATTAAAATTTTGAGGCATACTATTAATTTTTATATACACAAGACTTGTCAGATCTTGTTGCTTTAGGGTTATAATTATTAGATTTAGGGTCTGTACAACCAAAAACTATTGGATACGAATATCTTAAAGTTCCGTATTTAATTTTAATATTATTAATAACTTTAGTATTAGTTATTAAATTAGAAACATCTAAAGATCTAATAAAAAATAAATTCATAACAGACTTAGAAGTTTTGTTTGCATCTAACCCTAACAGTCTGCCTACAGCATGTGTAAAATAGTTAAATATATTTTTACCTATTATTTTGTCTGAAGATCTCCAAACATCTTTATTAGATATTTTAACTATGTTACTTGAAATATTTAAACTTTCAGAACTGCTTGAAGTAGTAAATTGAATATTTAGATCGTTTTTATTATCTACTGTATTAACAATTTTAAAACTTAAACTTGCTTTTACTTTTTTGTTAGATGCATACATAGCAGAAAATGTATTAGCCCAAACTTGTATACTTTTTACTGCTTCTTCTCTTATATTTTCTGCAGAAAGATTTGGATTAACAATTCCAGACTTAGAATCAAAAAAAGAATTAGATACATTGTACCCTATAGTAAATGACTGATCTTTACCTTCTCTAACTTTGTTTATAGTATCTAACAGTTTACTGTTATAGTTGATAGCCATAGTTTATTATTTTAAAGGAATTAACTGAAATGCGTAGACATTCATGTTAGTAGAAACAGTGGCAACATTTACATCAAGTGAAACATTTATACTACTACCCCAGTCTAACGCTAAAGCAGAGTTAACATCTGTCGCTACTGCATCTAGATCCACTCCTACTATTACAAATCCAAACGCTACAGCATTAGGAGCTCCTGTATTTAAAACAGTTAACTCGTGATGTATAGACACATCGTTTGGAGCAGTAGTAGTAGTGTTAGAAGAAGGTAATACTTGAGTTCCGTTTATACCTATAGCAACTGTTTTAGTGTTTGAATTTGCTGCTGCTTTACAATGTGCAATTAATTTAAACCCTGTACCTACAGGGTATTCTTTAAGATCTACATTTAAAGTCATAACACTTTCGTATTCACCAATTACAGTTGCTCTTTCTCCTGTACTTGGAGTATCTGTTACAAATGTTTTAACTCCATAAGAGTCTTTGTCTGCGCCTGAAGAACTACTTTCTATAAACCATTTACCTGCGCCATCATTATAACATTTAATAGAACCTAAATTAGAACTTATAAGCTGAGACTTAGATCCTTGTATAGTATCTCCTCCAGAAGCGCTTACTGTTATATTATTTTTTACAGAACTACCATACTCATCTTTAATAATAAACTTAGTAATTTTAGGGTTTTTAAGTTTTTTTATTGTAGGTAATATAAGTGCAACAGCATTACGTCTACAATCTACACCTATAATACCTTTATGCATTTCTTCTAGTTCTATTCTAGGAACTCTAATTTCAATTCTATTATACTCACTCCCTGACTCAATAGCTTGCTTGTACTTAAACGGTGTAATAGCAGAAGTCTCAGATTCTAGTTCTTCTAACTCTTCTAAAGTAGCTACTTTAAGAGTTCCTGACACTTGCTCTGTAGCAAATACAACATTAGTGTTTACTATTGCAAACTGAATTCCTATAGCGCTGTGAGCACCCCCTTCAGAATCCTCTATACATATTAATAAATCTCCCTTCTGAACTTCTGGGCCATCTACAGCAAACACATCATAAGACTCTTCTAGTATAAAACATTCTCCTGCTAGAGCGTTAGGATAACCTTCATTACCTTTTAATTTCTGTAAAGTCTTTAAAGTACCTTCTAACTGCTCATCTACAAATTGTTTATCTACAACATCTGTATTAGCAAATCTTGTAGGGTGAGTTCTGTACGATAAGTTTTTTGCTATTTTAGCACTTCCGTCATTTTTTAAAGTATTAAACACTTGATTGTCTACATACTCTTTTGTAGTTAAGTGTTTATTAGATATTGGATGTGGAGAAGTTATAGGCTTAGAAAAAGAAGGGGTATCTTTGCTAATAGTTTTTTTAGCAACATTATTTTTTAAAGCTTTTATCTCTGCAACAACACTACTTACTTTAGATTCTAAACTGTTAAGTAAATCTTTTTTTGATATAGTTTTAGTTACTCCTCCTTGAACAACAGTAAGAAGATCTTTTTTTGAACTGACTCCAGTTTTTGGTAGATTAGATATTTTCATTTTATTTTATTTTAATATGTTTTATTTGATGAACTAGGCATTGAAGGTCTAGAAGGACTAAAATTATTTGCTCTTCCACCTTCTATTTCTAAATCTACGCCATCTTCTGTTGTTAAGTTTCCTGCAGAAGATTCAATAACATTGTTTATTTTTCTTTCTTGCGACTGTTTACTGCTCTGTAAAGAGTTTTCAATTTCAATTTCATTTGCTGTTTTGTACACTATTTTAAACTCTGCTGCAATTAAATCTAGCAAAGAATTTATTTCATCATACGATACATCTTTAGAATTGTTAGAGTCTAGCTTTACGTTATGCATGTACTTTTGTATAAAATCCATCCACATAGATATAATATTTATCTTTCTAATTTTCTTATTAGAAACAATCCCAGAGCCAGTAGTTTCTAAAAATTTTTTAGTATACTTAGAAAAGTGCTCTTTAGCTTGAGAGTATTTAATATTAAGATCATTGTATTGCATAGCTGTTATTTAGAATTTGTAAATTTAACAATTTTTTGAATCTTTTCTTTGTTTTTTTGAAAATTTTCACTATCAATTTCAAATTTTGTTAATTTTAATTTTTTAGGTTGCCTTAACAAATAATTTCTAAAATACAAAAATATAGCAGTTCCGCTGCCTGCCTCTCCATATAAATCAACATTTCCTTTTTCAGATCTTACAGCTGAAAACTCTCCTAAGTAATTTTTACCATTTTCTGTAAACAGCATATTAGGTATATTTATATTTCCTTTAATTATGTACCTTGCCATGTTTAAGATAGGTTAGAATTAGTATTACACATGCCTACAGAATATTCAGGGTTAGATGATAAACCATTAAAATACGCTATAAAATTATCTGTAGACATAATTTGAGACTCTTCCTCACTAAAACTAACTCCACTAGATGTTATCTCTATATCTGTAAGTACTTGGCATCCTTGTTTAGTTACCTCTGGAAACTCGCACATAGAATAATCTGCTATGTTAATACATCCTCCTCCTACGTTTAAAGTTCCATAATCTGGATCTTCAGAGGCTAATAAGTTAGAACAATCAGGCCCTGAGTATCTAAAAAAATTAATATAATTTACTACATCTGGATACCTCCAATAGGAAGATGAAGTATCCTGAAGCGCGCCTAAGGCTCTTTCCCCTATCGTACTATTTTCATAATTAAAGTAATTACTTATAGAGGTTGTTTCAATTAAATAATCAACATCTTCTACGTCTTCAAAATAATCATCTAATAAACTTCCATATGTAGAAGTATTTTTTTCATTAGATACAAACATTTCTTTTTCTCCTACATTAGTGTTGCAAGCACTAGTAGCATCTGAAGGGCATACATAAATTAATAATATTTCTTTAGGAGTTAAAGAATAGTATATACAAGAGCCATCGTCTAAATTTGCTTCTGAGTTGTAATTAGGAGCTTCTGGATTCATACACCCAGCAATAGATTCTACACACATAGAGTTACTATGAATTTCTGCGTTGGGGTTATAGTTTAAAGAAAGAGGATCTCTACATCCTACAACAGCGCCTGTTGCATCAATTTTATTGTCGTCTAAATACTGCATTGCAGTATTAATATATGCTTGAACAGTGTTAGTTTTAGTATCTTTTTGATTTACATCAGGCAAATACTCATCATATAAAGGATTATTATTAAATAAATCTTCACTATATTCTTTTAATACTTTAATTTCTCCAACAGGACTGTCTTCAAATAAATAATTTAGTCTTTGCATTTGACTTTTAGAAGGAAGTAAAGGCTCTATATTATCACCATTGTAATACATCATATTAGCAAGAGTATTTATGTCTAATTTTCCATACATAGTTTCTCCTATACTATCAAATAAAGCTGATGCAGTTGTTCGTTTAAAAAAACCTGCAAATATTTTGTTTGCATAATCAGGATTAGTTACTGAGGGGTTATGATAATTTGCTATCATATCATGCGTTGTAGTTGCATAGTTTTGCCACTCTTCATGAGTATACCCAAATTCTTGTAATTTTTGAAATACAAAATTAGCTTCTCCTGAGGAAGTAGTGTCGTATTTAAAAGGATTATACAAATCACTACTTGGGTCAGTATTTCCAATTCTAAAATATTTATCTACAAAAGTTCTAAACCCATACCCCCATGAATTATATAAAGAATTATCATTAACTGAATTAACTACTACATATTTTTGTAAAACTTCTAATTCAGAATAAGCATCGGAATCTACAGCATAAAAAGATTGAGATTCAGGGGCAAATTTAAAGTTTTTTGGTATAGGAGATTCAGGCACAAACCCAATATATATTGGAAAATTAGGAACGTATAAAGGTTTTGTTTCTGTACCTATATTTTTAATCCATACAGGAGCTCTATTATCAGCCCCTATGTACTCGTACATATTATTTCCTGTATTACCTGCTGTTCCAAAGATAATTTTAAATAAAAGAACAGACCCATAATTATTTGCTCCTGTACCCGTAAACCCACTAGCACTAAATTTAGAGCTATCCCAATCATAATGTAATTTTAATTTTCTACTTCCTTCTTCACTCCAAACATGATCTCCAGTTGTAGTATTTATTTCTTCTCCTGTAACCTCATCTATTTTAGGAGTAAAAAATTTAAATGTGTAATTTAAAAAAGTATTTATATCATTTTGTTCAGCATACACTATTGTTTGGTCTTTATACAAACAAGGGCATATATTTGGACTAAACATATCTTCCACTTTAGTGTTATCTGGAAACGCAGGGAAAGAATCATCGTACCATTCTAAAGTAAAAAACATTCTTAAATTTACTTTTGTATTATCGTCTTTTCTACAAACAGCATTACGTACCGTTATATTTGGTCCTTTTCGCACACCACTGCTTTCACTAAGAGATACAGTACGAATAGCACGAACCCTGAGTCCACTGCTCTTACTGCTGCGGAACGCGTCACCATCAATGAAACTGACGACCCACGCGCTGCTACTAGTGAACTCCGAGGAAGACCAATAGTAATAATTCTGAAAATTTCCTATATTGCTTTCTGGGGATCCATTTCCTATGGCGTCATACATTTCCTTCAATTCATCTTTTGAGGGTAAGTACCAGTCTGTATAGTTGTTTAAAGTAAGATTTTCTGCAAGAGTTGTAGAATCATCCCAACTAAGAGTAAATCCGTCTGAATCAGTGCTTAAGTCTTCTTTAGAAGCTATAAATGCTGTGTTATCCTCATTAATTTTAAAAATTATTCCTCCCTCATATTCATCTCCAATTACTAAAGAATTTGCAGGATTAATTAACATTGATTTACTACCATCTTCATTAGTAGTGTAGCTACCTCCCCAAAAGGTTGGTAAATGACTTATTAATCCATAAGTTTTTGCGTATTGTGCTAATTGAGGCTTGTAAGTTATACTAGGTTTTAAGGAGTGGGGAGCAGGAACAATTGTAAAATCTTCTACTAAAGATGCATTATAATAAGGTATGTACTTAGTAGGATTATTTTTTATACTAGTCCAAATATTTTGAACTGTTTTTATAGCAGATTCTACAAATAATTTTTCATTAGGATCAATTATTTCATAATCAGGGAGAGTACTTTCATCTTCTAAATTATGAGTTTCGTTATTGTAATCATAATATTTAAAAGGAGGGTAAAATCCTGCGTAATAATTATATGGTTTTAAAGTTGGTTGTTGCCATCTTCCCCAATTATCTGATAAATTTTTATTACCAACTAATTCTACCCCAGATAAAGTTACTCCATCGTGCCCATGACTATATCCAAGTTCATGTAAAAATTCATGAAAAGGAGCACTATAATAACTTGGTAAAATTTCAGTAGTGTCTTTACCTGAAGATAAACTTGTTAATTCTATAGCCCCACATGCTTTATTTAAACGTAATAAATCTCCCAGACCAGCCGCACCAAGTAGGCCTGTAGTAGGTGGATGGGGTTTTGTTTGTGAAGTAAATTTTAATCCAATTATAGAGGGTAAAAAATTTGAGTGCATTATATGACCTCCGCCTGCTCCACTAGCAAATAGAGTCGGTATATTTACTAGCCCAGCAGTTGGAATATGTTGTGCTTGTTCTGGGAGTTGATTTATCATTATATTACCAAGCTGATAAGAGTCTCCTTCTGTAAATCCGTCTAAATTATTAAACTCATCAAAAAATATAACTCCAGGACTATTTCCAAAATAAAAGAAATAATCATCTTCCATTTCTGCAAGCGTAGTTACTTCAGGAGGAGTAGCAGAAATTAATGTTGCTTGACGAATAACACGAGCCCTGTTTCTACCGCCCTTATTGCGGCTGCTCACGTAACCATTACCGAAATTGACGCCAAACTTGTAGAAAGGATTGTCACTCGAGGAAGACCAATAAAAATTGTAAGTATCGAAACCTCCTATATTTCCTTGCGATCCACCATTACCAATGGTGCTATACATTAACTCTAACTCTTCTAAACTTGGAAGATACCAATCATCGTAGCCTTGGAAGGTAGCACTTGCTGCTGCATCCAGAGCATCACCCCAAGTCGCTACTCCTGAGTCTTGTAAGTCAGCTACCAAACCTGAGCCATCTTCGTTGATTTGGAATATGTAACCACCTTTATATTCATCTCCTATTTCAAAGTCAGTGTTTCTAGACCTACTTCCATCTGCTATAGTTTTTACTAATTCTCTTTGAGCTTTAATATCATCGTAAGTATATTGGCTGTTATATTGTTCTGGGGTATCTCCTATACTAATTCCTGGTACTAATTTAGAAAAATACGAATTGTAACTTGAAATTAAAGTGGAAGAAGTAAGAAATCCTGTAGCTTTTGCAAAAGGGTGTAATTGTTCTTTTGCAATTTTATAAGGAAGAAAAAATCTAACATTACTGTTTTCTAAATGATTACTATTATTATTTATTGTTCCGTGATTTCCAGAATGATTACCCCCGACAACTTTACCAGTAGAATTTCCTTCAAGAAGTGCGTTACAATGATCTACTATTATTTGAGCATTAGCTATACAAGCATTTTTTTTATCGTCATAGTCGCTATTTGCAACTAAAAAAACTACAGGAATATATATTATAGAACTTGAACTTCTTAAATTTCTATTTATTGTTAAGTTTGTTTCTAAATTTTTAAGTAATTGTTGAGAAATAACACTAATATTTTCTTTTTGCTGAAGTTTATAAGAATTTATAACTTCAAGTGGCCCAACGGGTGAGTCAATTTTTTCATACAAACATTCGTTAGTACTAATAGTATTAATATTTTGTAAAGAAGCTATTTTTTTAGTCATTAGTAATATTGTTTAAAATATTTTGAACACTATTTAGTTTACTATTAAAATTTATAGAATTACTAGAAAGATTAATATTAGATCTAGCTGTAAGTAAAGATCTATTTCCATCATCACAAGGCCCTACTTCTGAAGTTTCACCATCATTATTATTTTCTTCTTCTTCTTCTTCTTCCTCTTCTTCTTCTATTACTATAGGTATTCCTGTAGCAACATTATAGTTACTAGCTACTTGATTTAAATAATTTAGTTCAAATAATCCAGGTGTATTTCCTTCAATATAATAATAAAAATTTGCTTTCATCCATTGTATTTGGTAAGAGCTAAACGAATAGTTGTCGTACGAATTGCCATATAATTCTGACAATTCAGAATTTTCTCCAGGTAAAAGTTGATTTAAATGCATATGATTTAATACATCAGCGTGTACTAAATTCTCTGAACATGGGTTTATAGTATTTAACTCTTCTTCTGTAAGATGTGAATGTCCTGCACTAGGGTAGCTAATAGTGGTAGTATCTTCAATAAAATCTCTATAAGCGTGTCTAAACATAATATCTGATGAGTATAGTTCGTCTAATACTCCTTCATTACACGAAGGAAGAACATTATTATGAAATACATTTCTAGTGTGAGACAGCCCAAAAGAATGTGCAATAGCGTGCACTATAGTTCTACCTCTACTTGTCATACCCGCATTTAGTACTCCTGCGGCATATAGTTCTTCTCTAACAGGACTATTTTCGTAAGTATATCCAAAATTAGTTCTTAAAGAATTTACAGAATTTTCTATTTCTTCGGGGCTGTCTGGGTCACTTAGGTAAGTAGTATTAGATTTTCCAATAGCCCAAAAAGGTATAACAGGAGATAATAAGTGAGGTTTTCCTAGTATGTCTGCAAAATACGGATTACAACTGTAAGAAGATACTGCATCTGCTAAAGGTTCTGTGTTAGGAGTTTTATTAATTTTATTAACTAATATAATGTTTAAATATTCTTTTGAAGGAAAGAAAGTTTGAATTTGCGGTAATGATTGTATTTCTTCTATAGGTATACCTGGGACTGCAATATCGTTATTTTTATCTTCAAAATCATTTAAAGCAACTCCATGTTCAATATAGTTGTAGTTAACTCCTAATCGTACACTATTTATTATACCTCCTTTAATTTTATTCATTCCTAGAGCAGGAATTTCGAGTCCATTTGTATCAAATTTTGCAAGCCCAAATTGAATATTAGCAGTGGAAAAATAAGAATTAATAAAAGTTAGTAAATAATTAGGATCAAATTTACTAACAGTAGTAGAATGATCTGTAATAACATGAAATACTATAGGAATATTTATTTGTAAATCAGGGGGTAAAGTTTCTATAGCACTTTCTACAGTAGATTTGTAGGCATTTATATTAGTTATGTTTGCTTGGTCTAGATACCTCCATAAAGAATAAGTAAACCCACATACGTGGCCTTGTTTAAAACCGTCTGTATAATTAACGTTTTCCTCAGTCATTTTCTAAACCTTCTAATATACTTTTAGCAAGTAGTGCTTGATCAAAATCAGATTGATTACAATCTTTACAAGATAGATCAATTGATGTTAGTAAAGCATCCACTTCTTTTCTCATGTTGCAGGTAGACGAATAAGACACAGCTTCTGAAATAATTTCAGTGCCATTAAAAAATAACCTAGCGCTAACTTGGTATATATTGTCTTCTACAAACTCTTGAGTTACATCGTATTCTTCAGGTAATACTACACCTGATTCTATAGATATTTGATTAGCAATTGCAGATGATAATACATCAGCAGGTAAAGACACTTTAAAGCCTTCTATGCTAGCTTCAAATGGAAATGATATATAATATACCAAATCTGACATTTGTATAGTAGTAACGTACTGTTCACCATTTATAAAGTGATATGCAGTTAAGATTAAGTTTAAACTTTCATTAGGAATATTAGGGCTTTGATTTAACTCTCCCCAACCTCCTGGATTATTTATTCCATCGTAATACCCAGTTACATCTTCTATAACTAAATTCTTACAATTAGTTGTTGTTTTTATTTTAAGTTTTAAGTCTAAAGGCATATCAAGGTATTAAAAAAGGGCAGACAGATTAGCTGCCTGCCCTTTGATTATATAAATTATAAAGTATTATGCGTAGATAGTTACACCAAATGATTCATTAAGTTCTGCACCATCCGTAGCATGTATAAGCTCAGGAATAGCTAAAACAACTTTACATTTACCAACTCCAGAACCCGCTACTGCGTGATTTGGGTTTGCTAATGTAGCGTCAATTTCTAGCATATCGTAGTAAGCATCTTTATCAGCATACATAGTAATGTCAGTTTCATTACTAATAATACCTGTACGGTAAGGAGCTCCTTGAGAACCTTTACCAAACCATTCTAGTTCAGCAACTTTTTTACCATGCCCGTCACCTTCAGCGCCAGCAGTATCAACTACAGCAGTAGTATCACCCCAACCGTCTAAAGTAACGTCAAAAGTAACTTGTGTATCAGTGATACGTCCTAACTTCCACTCTTGTTCAAGAGCAGTAATTTTAAGCCCCCAGTTACCTGCAGCTGCGTTAGCCGCAGAAATTTCTCCACAAGAAGCATCAGCTAATGCTGCATTAGTAGCGCCTTGGTAAGGTTGATCTAAAGTAGCTGTTTGACCAGAAATAGAAACTACTTTGTAAGCAACTCCATCTAGTTTTAAGTAACCGCCTACAATAGCAGCACCACCATCGTCAACATCTGTTGCTGCAGTAACTTGTTTACTACCATTAACAACATTAAATGTTCCTGAAGTAGCAGCAGTAACAGTAGAATCTGTAACACGTTCAACTTTTACAGAAGCACGATGTCTACCTGAAGCTTTTCCTGAGAATTTTTCACTTTTAGACATCACTTGCGCTAAATAATTTACAATCTCTACTTGAGTAGCATTTGCGTCTGACACATACTCAAAGAAATGTAAATCTGATTGCTCAGAGAACATATCTACATTATTCTTAAAGTTAACACGAACAGTGTAACGATTAGAGTTAAGTGCTTGTATAGAGCCTGCAGTTCCAGTTGATCCAAATACTGAAGATTGTTCAGATCTATCAGTTACTTGATTTTTAGGTGTAAGAGTGCAATTAGCAAAATCTAATAATGGAGTGAATGCAAAAGTTCCGTCTGCATTTTTTTGTCCTATTTTAAAATCTCCGCTAATTACGCCATCAAAAGCAGCACCTGCTTCGTCTACAATAAAAATACTTCCTGCACCTATTGCGGTAGCAGCTGTAGTATCATTTTGGAAAATTAAATCAGCAGCTGCTAATCCTAAATTTGGTCCTACAAATACATGTAGGGAATTATCTGTTTTAAACATTTGTTTTCTTTTTTAAAAATTAATTAATTATGCTGCTCTTAATACTATAATAAAATGATCTGCTGCTACAGGAGCATTTGGAGAAGTTCCGTCAGCAACTGCTATACCAAACTTACTAGCTTGGCTAGCATCATCAGATAATATTAAAACAATATCTCCAATTAAAACACTAGCAAAATCTGTAGTTGTGCTTGTAGCTGTTGCAGCTTTAGCTTCTACAATTACATATCCACTAGTATTATCATCATTTATTAATAGATTAACAGCATCCACAATCTTATTGTGGTCTTGAACTGTAACTGGAACATTATTAATTGCTCCACCTACATTGTTACGAGGGCCTACATTAGCTCTCGTTACTTTTTGTAATTTATCTGCCATTTTATTTATTCTATTTCGTTAAGTTCAATTTTACTTGACTGGTATCGTGGTTGCTCTACATTTTCTAAAGCATCTACGACAGCCATTTTTACAAGTTCCTTATGAGTGTGTGTAGCTAGTATACAAGCTGAATTTTGGGCAATTTTAGTGGGGGTTTTAATGTATCTTAAAATATAAGAAGACACTGTTTGCCCATCACCACATATTAATTCAAAATAACTATTAGTTACAGAAGTGATTTCGTCACCTTCTTCTGTTTCTACAACTTCGTCAGTAGCTAACAAACCAAAATCTAGTCTGTATACTGTATCTTTATCAGGTTTATTAAAAGGATCATTTATAATTTTATTATAACGATCATGAGTTATTGGTTTAACACTAACTCTTCTAGTAGCAGTTGAATTGTCTCCTGTATGAATAGTAGCCTCTTCATTTATGCTATGTCTGTAATCATTAGGTAGTAATGCAAATACACCGTTAGGTTTAGATGCAGTAAGATTTGTTACAAAACTAGTTATAGCTTTGTTAGAAATTAAATTTCTTAAATCGTCTCTACGTTTTTGATTCTCTTCAAAACTAGTACGTCTAGGGTTGTTTCCAAATGCACGTTTAGATATAAACTTTTCTTGAGCTATGTTCAAGAAGGAATCAATTTCAGAAGCCAGGAAAGAAGGCGATCCGCCTTCCCCTGATTTATCCATCAATAATTTAAACTCTGTATGCATTTCAGCTCTAGTCATATTATTTGCTTATAGACATTTTACCTTTTAAATCTAAATACACTTCCTGATTTTCAGGATTTTGTAAATATTCAATCGTTTGCTCAAGTGTATACCCTACAGTATCTCCACCAGGAAGTTGGTATTTAGTACCACTTTTAACAAGAACTCTTAAAGATATACAATCATCAATAAATGCTCTCATTTTAAATGTTGGGTCTTCTACAGTAGTAATAAATGCTTGCGGATTATCTGTTACGATTTTATCCAGTTGTGACTCAACAAAGTCTACAGACGAATCGTCTCCAGCTCGTTTACCCATAACCTTAAGAACATCTTTCATTTCTGTAGTACTCATTGCACTAAACACTTTGTAAGCTTTACGCTTAAGTTTAGATTTTTTATTTACTACTTTAGCTTCTTGCTCCTCAGAAGTCATTATGTACTCTGCAAATGGGGAATCAAATCTTTCCATTTCTGAGTTAGCAACTCTTTGATGAGCTTTTAAAACTAAGTATTTTAATTCATCTTCTGGGAGTGCGAGATCAAGCATAAGACCGTCTTTAGGTACATCTACTCTAAACATAGTCCAATAGTCTTTATTGTACTTAGACAATGTTCCAGGGGACATGTGCATTATCTTTTCAAGTCTCTTCTCGTCTTCCTCAGTTAAGCCAGTTTTAAGTACCCCTGAACCTCTTGTAGCTTGAACAGTTAAACGTTCAAAGCATTTAGAATAACGGATGCTCCCGTCGTGATCGTCGGGAAGCCATCCATTTTTCTTAATAGGTTTTAAAGTAACCTTATCTGGTGTAGTATTTATAATAACACTTTCCTTCTTCACTTCAGCTTTCTGTTTTGCAACTTTTGCCATCTTCTTCTTCTTTCGTGTTTATATTAATTTACTTGTTATCTATCAGACAGTTGATGAGTAGATCAACTCAGCACAAGACATTGGGTTTGCAATAAGCACACCTTGTTGAGCTTGAGCGAATAATTGGTATCCATCTACTGCTGATGCAGAGCCTTTACTAAAGTTAGTGTTTGGACCTAGTGGAGAAGTAGAACCAGCTACGTGCCACATTAATTCCTTACGTCCTTTAGGATATACTCTACGGATATTCTTTTCTCCGCCTGAAGTACCCATGTTAAGGATAGTGTAACGGTAAGACTCAGTGTATCCACCTTTTGGATGCGGCACACGGTTACGTACTTCGTCATCATACATTGGTAAGTGAACTAGAGTGAACTTGATACCTTGTGGTCCCATGTACTCTCTGTACTGTCCTCTGAATCCTAGGTTTTGTCCTTCACCAGAAATTCTTTTAGAATCTAATGGTTGGAAACGAGCAGCGTGGTTTTCAAGAGCTCTATGGAATTGTACCATACCTCTTTCACCTGTAAACGCTACAAAGTTACGTTGGTCTTCTGGAAGAATGTTAATTGATAAGTTCAATAATACATCTTCTAAATAGTCAATTGTAAAGTCAGTATAGTGGAACTTGTAAGACGGTGCAATTTGCTCACGTAAACCAGCTCCTTCAATAATTGGAGAACCATTTGCTCCAAACATATTGTAAGTACCGTTAGCTTGCTTGTTAGATTTAGAGAAGAATAACATTCTTTCTTTTTCTTTCATCCACTGACACATAAACTCCCATTCAGCATATTGAGTCCAAATCTTAGAAGTCTTGTTAGACTTAGGATCTAGCATTTCAATTACTAACGGACGTTGGTGCATGTTTCCAGGAATAGTGTAAGTCTTAGATAAGAAAGACATTGCATTACGCATTTTGAACGGAGAGCTGTAGCTTGTTTCACCATAAGTCTTGTTCAATGTTCTTTCTTGCGGAGAGTATTCTTTACTCGCCTTAGCTCCACCAGCTAATAAGGAAGGTGCTACAAAAGAGTCAGCATCTGCTGCCATAAGCACACAAGGATAAATAAAAGAAGTACCAGACATGTAAGGCTCACGCATAACACGTACAGCAGTTTCACCATCATCTAAAATTAACTTATCTGTTACTGCAAAGTATTTTTCTGCAAAAGGAATAAGAATTTCAGCTCCGTATTGACCTGGAGTTCCTGATAAAGAATTTGCTGAAATAGTAACAGCTTTCTCGTCGTCACCTTTTAGGTACCACTCGTAATCATTGTCATCTGGAAGCTCTTGCTCGCCACCGCCAATTGATAAAAAATAATCTAAACCAGCATATTGGTTTAGGCCAAAAACTCTACTAATGATATTTGATACCAAAGTTGGTTCTTGTGCAAATACGCTTCCTAAGTGGTTCTCTGTTGTTAAGCCAGACCAACTTTTAGGAGCATACATCTGTAATGAACTAATGTTGTTTGCCATTGTTAATTTAATTTAATTATTACTTGTTGTTTATAAATAAATAGCTCCTATTGCAGAGATTTTCTCATAGTGTTGAAATCAACATTATTTGAAGTACCTCTACTTGGTCTGGAACCAGTTTTTTTCGTACTCTTTATCGCGGCTGCCAACTTCCTAGTTGATTTAGTTGTTGACTGACGCTCAAACGCTGAAAAATCCCACTTTAGGACTGTCGCTAAATATGCTATTTTTAAATCAAACTCAGGATCTTTTTTACGCAATCTCATGATTTCGTTTTCTCCATTTTTGTCTAACTTAGTTATACCTTTATATAAGTTATCTTTATCTTTTACAGACAATGTAAACCCAGGTAAAATTTCTTCTTTCTTAGTTATGTGATCTTTAAGATCTCCTAACCATTGTTCGTGAGCTTGTATTCTTTGCTTTTGCTGTTCTTTTTGCTGAACAACGTATTGTTCTTTTTGTTGCTTTTGAACATCCACTAAAGAAGATAGAGCTTCCTCTGCTTCTTCATACAAAACTCCAGCATCTTCATAACGCTGTATTTTTTTATTAGCTCTTTCTTCTGACCATCCAGATTTTATTAAAAGATCTTTTACAAGATTCTTTTGTAGAGCTTCACTTTTTTCCACACTTTCAAGAGTAATAGATTCGTAAACCTGCTCTTGGCTTTGCATATTTAAAAGATTTGTAAGAGGAACTCCGTCTTCATAATTATCTAATAAATATCTAATCTCAGAAGGCATAGAATCTTTATAGTCTTGTACCTTACTGTTTACTGTATCTTCAACTTTAGTTAAAAGCCACTCTTCGCTGCCTTCAAACTCGTCGTCGTTATAATCAATTAATCCTTTTTCTCTTTGAAGTTCTGCAAAGACTCTAAGGGCATCTCCTTCGTCTTCTTCTTCATCAGAGCTTTCTTCTTCCTTTTCAGAAACAGGCTCCTCTGAATCTTTTTCTTCAACAGCAGAAGCTTCGTCTTTGACAGCTTTATCATCCTCCTCGGATTTTTCTACTTTTACTTCTTCTTTTTCTTCTTCAGGAAGTTCATCAACTTCTTGAATTTTTAATTGAGGTTGGAATATAGAATTTTCTTCTTCTCCTTTGTCCTCAGTTTTGGCATCACTCTCCTCTGGGTTAACCGTGATGTTACTCAACACGCTTAAATCCAATCCTTCTAATGCATCATCACCTAGTGCCATACTTGAATTTTAATTAATAGTCAACAAAAATAAAAACTTAATTTATATCTGCAAACTTAAAGTATACTTGAGATCAATTAAAGCTTATTTTCTATAGCTAAAATATAATTTTATAAATTATATGTTTATTTAGAATTTGGCTTTTTTCTTAATTGAGCTCGTTTTATCTCTTCGTCTGCTTTATTTTTACGTTTAGTTTCATCTAGTTTAGATCTTTCTATATCTAGTTTTGCCATATCAATAGTATCTTTAATACCATTGTCATTGTCATCTGTATCGTAAGAAGAGTCCTGCATCTTACTCATAGAATTCATTCTAGCTATTTCTAACTTAGTCTGATTATCTTGAGTGTTCCTAGCATCTTCTCTATTTTCTTTTTCTAGCTCGAACTGCATTTTTTGCTGCTCTGCTTCTTGCTGCATTTGCATTTGTTGTTGTTGCAATTGCGTTTGCTGCTGTTGAGCTTGCTGCTCTCTTTCAGAAGATTCAAGCTCTGAAGCTTTAATTTTATTTTTGATGTCAGCAATTGAACTTGAGTTGTACACGCTAATAACATCAGAGATAGACATTTTATCATTTTGTAAAGCTGCTTGGGTTAAAGATTTTAAAGCTTCTAATGCTTGGAGATCTTGTGTAGAGTTAGATACAAATATCCCATACTCTCTATAACCAAAGTCTCCCATTAAATTAAATGTTGTTGTAGCTAAATCATCTGAAACGTACTGAAACTTTTTAGTTTTGCCAGCATATACATCTTTAGCAACATCTAGTAATGTTTGCAGCACTCTTACTTTAGTGGTGTTATGTATTTCATACCATTTTTCTGTAATGTGAGAAGACTGCTGTACTGCTCGTTCTGTATTTCCTACAAGCTCAGAAGACGTTATACTTCCTAAACGTTGTCTAGTTACACCAGATAATGATTGTACTTTTTCTTCTACAAAATCTAATAATTGTACATGCGATTGTATAAAATTACCAGTTTCCATATCTAACACTTTATTTTGTTGAGATATGTTACCAGCAAGTTTACCAGTGGATTGTCCTTTTTTACCTTCGTTAAAAGAGTCTACAAAACCAAACTTCATTGATTGTGCATAGTACATCCACTTTTCTACTTCCCATCCATCGGGAACTAGTGATAAATCTATAAGTGCTATTTTACCTTGGTTAGAAGAAATAGCAAGTTCTAATCTGTACCAAAGAGTTATGTATAAATAAATCCAAGGGACTAGTCTATCCATTAAAGATACAGACTGAGAGTTATTCGCATTATATATTGTTCCTACATAACCTGACTTACATACAGAAAGGTTATCCATTTTACGGAATTGTTGTTTTTTAGGGCGAATATTTAAATACATATTCTCACCTATTTTTGTTCCTTCCCAATACTCACTAATCCACATGTACTCAATAGACTCTCCTTTTTCAGGGTCAAGCTTATAAGATTCTGTTACAATAGTTTCTTGAGGCATTCCTTGCTCATCAAAATAAGAAAGTCTTCCAATCTTACGCATAGACTTCCAAGTAATCTTAGTTACTCTAATATTACCATCTTGATCATAATAGTTAAATACATTATCTGCATTTTCTCCATCTCTATTTTCAATAAACAATTTTTCTGGAGATGGATAATTTAATATACTACTACTTTCCATAGATCCTCTATGTCCTTGCTCTTTTTCTAAACTATCTATTTGTGCAGGAGTAAGATCTTCGTAATAGTTATCTATAACAGTGTTAAGAGACATCCATGTGTCTTCTACAATAACATCAGCATCATCAATTAGATCTGAGTTATGAGGTAAAAGACAATAAAATTCTAAAGGATTAACTCTTTTAGCAGAAGGCTCTTGTGCCACCTGTTCTATGTGGTAAATTTCTTCTCCAGCAATTAAAGCGTCTTCCCAACCAACACGAAACATGCTGCTTAAGTTTAAATCTTTTTCTAAAAAAGTAAGAAGTTTATGAGCTGTAGACTCATTCATATCTTGAAAATCGTAGGTAAAATATTTCTGTAATCTTTTAAGATTTTCTGGAATACTTTCTTCGATTTGTTGGGCCATTTGCTGTTGCTCTTGTTGAGACTTAGCGTCTGGCATTTCGGCTTGCATAGTTTTCCGATGTTTGTTGATCATCCCTGTGAACATCTCAACAACTGCATTTTTCATCTCCACTTCTTTTTCAGAAATAGAGTCTTCGTTTATTCCACGTACTACATAACTAAACTTTCGTTTAGCTTCTTCACCAAAAAGAAGATTAAAAATAGGAGAAACAATATCATAATACTGCAAGGTAGCAGGCATTTCTGCTACTCCACCAAGACCTAAAGGATCTGTAACATACTCAAGATCCTTTTTATCGAATTTACCATTATACAAATCATAGTTCCGCTTCTTTTTAAAGCGAGAACTACGTCTTGTATGATCATATATTCCAATTAAGCCTAATGCAGCTTCAATACATTCTTCTCCCCATTTTTGAGTTTTCTTTCGTCTACTCAGTTTTTGCCTAGGAAAATCTACGTGAGCCATAAATTAGTTTTAGTCTACTTCTAATAGTAAGAATTCTACTGTAGGAGTATTAGCTGATGATTTAACTTGAATCTTTGTGTTATCTGCTGTTGGGTAGAAAAAGAATTCTCCTGGAGCTAACCTTGCAAAGATTTGATCTCCATCGTCAGCAAAAATTAAATCGTCAGTAGCATCTATATTTTTTGCATATACATATGCTTTTTTACCACCTTGAGTACTTCCTGATAAAGCTTCAACGTTAATATCTGCATAACTAGTGCTAGTTAATATTGTAGTAAGACCTTGACGGTTATCACCATCAATAATTAAAGCATCTGATACAGTTTTTGATAAATTAACAGAATCAAATAAATCTGAACTAGAGATGCTAAAGGTTACATTTAAAGTTGCGTTTGCCATTTTATTATTATTTTAAGATTATGCTGCTTTTTCCATTAAAATATATTCAACTACAGGGTTTCCTGCAGCTGCCTCAATATCTATATCTTGCATATCAGATACAGGCATGAACATAAATTCTCCAGGTCCTAACACTGAAAACCAGTCGCCTGATGCTGAGTCTGTACCATGAGTACCACATAATCCAATTTTAACATACTCGCCCGTAGTTGAGCTTAAGTTATGTAAAAATACATAAGCTCTATCGTTTGTTCCGTCTAAAGCTTTTAATGCTATATTATCTTCTGTTCCTGAGCCAGTAGTAACGAGTCGTCCTACTATGGCTTGATCTCCTGCAGGAGAAAGGGAGTCTGTTTCTGTAAAACTTATGTTTTGCTTTGCAAATAAGTCTGTACTAGAAAGAGACAGGGTTACATTTACTGTTGCCATATTAATATATTTTTTTTAAATTCGCGAATTAAAGGACAAAAATAGGAATTTTTAAATACTTTCCAAGTAATAATGTATTAAATTAGATTTTTAACTTCTAATTTTATAGCTAAAACTTTCTTCTCCCTCTTTTATATAATTGTTTACCCCAGAAACCTTGATCATATATAGTAGTGACTTTAGTTTCTTTTTCTACTTTAATTTTTTTAACTTCTTGCAAGTGATACATAACCATCATAAAGGCCATAACCCTATCAAAGTTTCCTGTATCATTATAAGCAATTAATTCTTTAAGTAGAGGTATACTTCTTATTTTATGTAGGTTTAAAGAATCTTCTTTTCCGTATTGCTCTAACAACCACATCTTAATAAGTTCTTCTCCATAATCTTTTAAAGGTTTAGACATATGCATACCCTTACCTCTATTTACTTTACTGTTCTGTACAACATCTTTTATTATACCAGGTTGATCAAGTAATAAATGAGTTTGATTTTTAAACTCTAAATATTGGTACATACCTTTACGTTCGTTTTCATACAAACACTTTGCATTAAAAAAATGTAGTAATCTTCTTACCTTTTCGTAGTATTCATTAGCAGTGTCAGGTCTTCCTGTATACTCTGCTACTACACGGTTTGTAAGTTTATTTAAAATTAACGTGCTACCTAAAGATGCTGTAGTAGCGTCGTCATGATCATAGGGATCTGTTCCTGCAAGATACATGCCATATGGTATATTTCCTTCCGAGTCTTCGTAAGGCATTTCGTATATTACAACACATCCTGCTAAATCATCACTACCTCTAAGAGGGTAATCTACAATAGGAGATAGTTTAGCATTAGGTTTCCATTTAACTTTATTACTATCAGATTCTAAATAAAGATCTCCTACATAATCATGGTTCCTTTCTTTGTTACTAACCTCTAACTCAGCTAGTCTAGTAAGAAGATCTGCTACAGGAAATAAGTTACCTGTACGTGTAAGAAATACTTCAGACGGTACAAGCGGTCTGTTTTGCAGCTCTGCATCTAATGCACTTCTAGAGTTTTTACTTTTCTTTAATTTTTCTCTAAATTTATCTAAATAATCCTTTGCATCTTGCTCTTGTGTGTTTCCATTAGAGTCTTTAAACTGATTAAGCCCTCTATACGCAGGAACAAAGTAAGATATTTTACCTTTGTCTTCCCATTCGTCGTCAAAAGTAATCATATCGTAAACATCTGGATTGTAAAACATATCTCTTGCATCTACAGTACCTCCACCTTCCATATCACCACCTGTACCTAAATACATGCAGCTTCCAAATTTATAAGCACCGTTTTTCATACATTCTACTGATGCTTCGTGCGATGCTTTAAGATTGCTAAACATACCAATCTCCTCCATTACCATTACAGCAGGACGAGTACCATTGGCAGCAAATGCATTATCTTTAAAGGTACGATGCTTAATCTTAGACTTACTACCCATAACTTTCCAGGTACCACCAAGTTTCTTTTTATACTCTGCAATAACTTCTTTACCAGAGTACCAACTACCGCTGTACTGCTTAGAAAAAGGGGAGGGAAAAAACTTGTCTCCAAGCTCAATACCTCCAGGTAAATTGTCCAATCCAAATTGTGTCTTTTTTAATATATCTCCTGAGTATTTAGCATCCCCTGCTCCTGTTACAATTTCCGTAGAAGGTGGGTTACCAATATCTTCAGGTTTATATGATTTTGCCCCATCAAATACAAACTCATGGCCAATAACTCCTCCTGCAACAGAATAAGATTTACCAAACCCACGACTTCCCATCATCATAAAGTTTTTAGCTTCATTTTCCCACAAAGGACAGCCCATATTCTTTTTATGTGTCCTACGCATATACTCTGCAGCAGGAACATAGTTAGGTTTACCTATAAACTCTCTGTTACAAGTAAATTCTGTATCTCCTTCAAAACCAGAGAACCCTCTAGCTTCACACCAGTTATAAAAAAACTCCCATTCAAGATCTCTAAGAAAGGGCTTGCCAGGAGTTTTAGTTTTAGAGTGTGCATTTTTGTTTAATAAAATTGTCCAGAAGTTTACATAAAAATATAAATTACCTGGCATCCATACACCGCTAACCCAATACCCTTCAATACACCTTTTCTTTTCTTCTCGCCAAAACAATAAGTATTCTTCGCTTGCGGGATGAAATTGAGGTATTTCTTTAAGTAAAAAAGCAGCTTTGTTAACAATCATATTAATCCTTTTTCAGAGGCAGACTCTTCACCCCCACCTTTAGTGGAGCCTTCGTTAGTTTCTTTATCCACTAATTTTAAAAGACGTTCATAGTCTTCAAATAACTTAACATTAGTTTTAAGGAGTCCTTCTATTGTATCTGCATTCTCTTCATACGTAAGTACATCTAAGTACCTTGTTTTTTCATCCATCTTTTTATTCCAAACTAAAAGTTGTCTTTTAGCAGGAGTAATAAGAGAGGATTCGTAGAATTGCATAGCAGGTTTGTATTTATCCCAGTCAAACTTAGTATCTTTAATAAAATCCTTACTTATTATATCTTTTCTTGTAGGAAAAGATATGTTAGCAAATTTAGAATCAGGGTCCACCAAAAGCGCAATAGCCCACATTATCTGTGAGCTTTTGCTTTTTGTTTTGCTTTTATCTTCTTTATAGATAACAGCAAACTCTTGGGGGATTTGTAATTGTGGGTGTAATTTCCAAAAGTTGGCTTCTGTATCGAATCCTTCTAATATCATCTTACAATACCTAGTACATCAAACATGTTCATTTGGAAATATTCCACTTCTTCTACCATAACCATAAAGCCTTGGCCTTTAGGTATAATAGTGTCGCCAACTTTTACATTTTTAACATCATCACTGACTGCTACAACTTTAGCATGCCCGTCTCTTTTGCTTTCTTCTTCTTTTAACATCTGTTGAGATTTAATAATCCCACTTTTTGTTTCTTTTTCTACTGAAGGCATTTCCACTACGATGTGGTTTCCTAAAGGCTCGTAGTTAATTGTGTTTTCCATTTTTATAAACCTAAGTTAATATTTAAATCTTTTTCTTTTGATATTTCTGATTCATAGTGTTTGCTTATATTTTCACTTTGAGAAAGCTCATACATTGCTACACTGCGATTCATAGAATTTCCTGAAATTTGTATTTCAGTTATTATTCTCTTTAATTGCTCTGTGTCAGTGCGGAGAAAAACTGTTTCTCCAAGTTTAAATTTTATATCAATTCCTACCATTTTTTAAGGGGGCAGTGTGACTGCATTGATCTTGTTTTAGCTATTAAAGGGCACCCACATTTAGTGCATCTATTTTTTACATTGAATTCGCATCCAGAACATATTGATGCTCTTGCTTTTGCAATTTGTTCTACATGCTCATTAGGAAATACAACATTCTTCCATCCGTTTAGAATTTCAGACATTTTTCCTGCTACACTACTTTTCTTCTCTTCTTCCATCCTTGTAATATTTAAACCTATTCTTTTTAACTGTAAACATTCCTAAATGTTTCAATCTTACAGATTTAAAGTCTCCTTTTTCTATGCAGTTTTTTACAACTGCAAATTGTGATTTTATTATTAAATCTGCTTTAAACTCACTGATATTATATTTTGCTGCAAGCTTTTTTATTATTTTGTCCACGTTATCTTGTATGTTACTTCAATTGCATTTTCTTGTACACCACTTAAAATACTTGGATTTAATTTTTTATCTATAATCATCTTCTTTTTTCTAAGCATTGTAATATGGTTATTAAAAGAAGCTTCAGACATATCTATCTGATTACGTACAAGTTTTCTAACAGGAGTGGAAAATAACATCTTATCTAAATTAGGATTAGATCTGTTAGAATGCCATATAGATAAAAAGCTAGATAACACTTCAATTTCTTTATCCTTTAGTTTTAATACAGGATTAAGTACTTGAAGATACGCTTTCATAGACTGAGGTATATCAGAGTTAATTGGTATTATCATAATTCTATTTCAGGGAATAAAATCTCTGCTTTGTTTTTATCAATGACAGCAATAGATGCTTTAACATATCTTGCTACATCGTGTGCTTTTGATTTTTCTTCTTGATTAGAATCTATTCCTAACTTTGACTGCGCTTTAGCATTCATATGAAGTAATTTATCTACTTGGTATAAGTTAGTGTACTTTTCTAAACAATTAGAACATAGTTTAGAGTTTAAAGAAAACTTAAAATGTTTTCTCATTGCTTTTTCAATAACATCCATGTTTAAGAATATCTATTACTGTTAAACTTACCACCAATTGTACCACCTGGTTTTTTAATAATACCTCCAAAGCCTCCACCTTTAACTTTTATTTCTTTCATATAAGTATCGCAGCAAATAGCTTCTGGACATACAACCTCTCCTCCCACTACCTTCATAGTGTGAGTTCCAAGCTCTAAGTCTTTATTACAGTCTGTATTAACGCATTCAAATCTTGTCATGCGACAAATATAATAAAATTAATTATAATTTAACATATTTTCCACTTCTTTTCTGTAGTCAGCACATTTTATAAGCTTGTACGTGTCATTTTTTTCATTAAACCACACAATGTAACACTCTTTTATTTTAAGATCTGTTTCATGCTCAATAATGTATTTGTAAGTAGATAATTGTAAGGAATAGGTGCTGAATTCGCACTCATCTAGGTGGGATACAGGTTCAAGCATTTTATTCTTAAACTTGCTTTTGTAATTCATTTTCTTGTTAGTCTTCCAGTCAAATATAACTAAAGCATCAAGAGTGTTAGAGTAATACAACTGATCAACCATACCACATAGTCCAAGTTCTTCTGAGCCAACACATAGCTCTGAACTTACTGGTACAAGATTGTCTTTTGATTCTTCGTAGAATTTTAAAAAGTGGGATTCGATAGTATCATATGCAATCATATCTATATCAAAATCATATATTGTATTAGGTAATATCTTATTATTAATGTAATTTTCAGCGTATGCGTGAAACTTACTTCCTTTATTACATGCACGTAAACTAATAGAATCCCACTTATCTAAAATCTCTTGTCTTGTTACACCTTCTTTATTAGCAGTTTTATCTGCCCAGAACTCTTTCTGAAAAGGTTTTTTAAATTTACTTATAAACGTGGTAACCGAGGTTAATGGTTTACCGTTTAATGTGTAGGTGTGCCCTTCTTCTGTAAATACAACGTTGTTAAACTTGTTCAGTTCCTTGAATATCATTCTCTTCTTCTTCGATTTCTTCGATTAGTTTTTCTAGGTACACAGCTAAGTCCATTGCTTCTTCTTGTGCGTGTTTTAACCATTGTAGTTTAGTGAGATCTTTACGGTCCATTGTAGTGCCATACTTTTCTTTACCTACTTGGGCTCTCTGTGTAATCTTTGTACAAACTTTGTATTCTATACTACTCATTTTTTGTATTTTCTAATTGTGTCTAAAATCATTGCTCTTAAAACTTCATAACATAGTATAGCTGCAAAAAACATTTCCATTTTAGTAGCCTGTTAAAAGTTTAAGTACATCATCAATAGCTTTATGTCTGTGATTATCTTCTAAGATTACTTTGTAAACATGGTTACTATCTTTTATTTTAGCAACATCGTCTATAGCAGAGTTAAGCGGGTTACCTAAATCTATTTGTTGGTAATCTCCACAGAATATCATTATAGAATCTTTACCTAATCTGCCTAGTGCCATACGAAGCTGAGGTTTAGTAAGATTTTGGAATTCATCTATTATAACCACTGCTCCATCAAATGTTCTACCTCTGAAATGTGCTAAAGAAACAAGTTCTACCTCTTCTTGCTCTACCATCTTCTGAATCTTCTCAGGCTTATTATAAACCTTACGCATATTCGACATGATAGGTACAAGCCAAGGCTCTAACTTATCTTTTTCATCACCTGGTAAAAAACCATTGTCCTCTGTTGCAATAGTAGGACGTGTAATAATAATTTTATTGTATTGTCTTTTAAAAAACATATCTAAGGCCACCTGCACAGCAAGAAGAGTCTTACCTGAGCCCGCTCTACCGACAATAAAACTGAAGGCGTGATTTAAAATATTCTCTTTAGCTACTTTTTGCTCGTCCGATAAAGTTACATTAAACTTAACGTTTCCTTTAGGCGGCTTCTTAGATTTGTTTTCCATAATTATGATCCACAGTTTTCGCAATCTGGGTTATCAATACTACAAGCATTTGGTTGCTCTGCTTCTTCAAGATCTACAATCCAACTATCAAAAGTATCATTTTTTGATTCTTCTGATTTATTTGATAAATCTTTTATATGCTCGTCATCAAAGATTACGTTTTTGTCTGCCATAATATACACATTTAATTGTTAAAATAAAAGTGGCCAAAAGAAAACCAAATTGAAACGCCACTAAATTTCAATTGGGAGAGTCATTGTTGGTTCAACTCTCAAACATCACTGCGAGGATAGATAGTACCTGTTCCAACAGTCGTCCTCTATTCGTTTATCCTTTCGGTGGGTGACTGAAGTTTATTCTCGCGAAGGCAAACGTACAAAAAAAAATTTATATAAAAAAAAATCCCCCTTATAAAAAGAGGGATTTCAAACCAAAACAAATCAACTGAAAACCAATCAATCGAAAAAACACAGCGGCAATATACAATTTTTATTTTTAAAAAAAAATTATATGCAGAAATGATTACGTGTACCACTTACATAAACCCCACCCCCTCTAAGTTTTGGCACTAATGCCCCCACTTAAATTTCACTACATTATGGAAAATGCAATATTCTTTATCAAACCAAAAGAAGGTTACAGAATCATCGGAGTTAAGGGATTCATAAAACGTGAAATCATGAAAGGCGTAAACGCCTCAGTCTCCTCTAACGGGGAGACTGCATTCTTTGACCTAAAGGACAAAGATTTTCACGCAAGCGTAAAAATTGGAGCAAAGCTCCAAATCACATCCATCAAAGATGGATTGATAGAATGGTCTTAGGACCATTCTTTTTTTCTGTTTGTGTTATAGATACGCGTTGAGTAATAACAAACACGTAGAACGTGGCGTCTTGAGTAGCTCTCTTGTAAAGGAACGTTGCGATGCGTGTTTGTTCTTTATTGCGTTCCACTAAACACACGCACATATTACCTTGTAATACACTAACACAATAATCACTAACATTATAAATATAGCTAATTATGTTTGAGTACACACATGAAGTAAGAGCTTTTAATCCTAAAGATGAAGCTTTCAAAGATACTTTCTCTTGGGGAGTATTCCCTAACAAAAATATTGCACAAATAATGGCTAAAGCTTTAAATAAAAAGTTTGGAGCAACTACTTGTGTATTCGTTGTAAACGAGATAGTTTAATGAAATGTCCTAAATGCAATGGCTCTTGTCGTCTGAAGATGACAGGAGCTGTATGCCTGGATTGTGATTGGTATACACACGATAGAAATAAAGTTAGAGAATCTAGCATTGATAAGAAGTTCTTAGAAGAACATATCAATGATCTATCAGAAGAACAAGAAGAAATGGGAGGAGAGTGGTAACACACTCTTCTCTATAAATATAGCTAATTATGGAAATAAACGCAGAAAACGTAAACTACTTAATAAGTAGATGTATACTCCTTGAGAGTAGAAATAGTAGACAAAACAAACGAATTAAAGGGTTTGAAGAGTACATAGAAGTACAAGATGAGCGTATTAAAGAGCTTGAAGAAAACAAAAGTATAGACGATAAAAAGATTATACTAATGCAGTCTAAACGTATTAACGAGCTTACAACAAGTATTGAACAGCTTGAAAGATTTGAGCTAGACAACATAGAGCTAAAAAATGCTATCAAGTTAGCACATGAGCGTATCGAAGAATTTAAGTCTGGCGAAATAATACTTATGTATAAAGATACACTTGGAGAACAACAAGCTCGTATCAAAGAGCTTCTAGAGTTTGACCAGAACCTTAATAAAGCAGGGGTTTACAGATTTACCAAAGACCTCGAAGATACAATTGTTCATTTAAAAGCTCGTATCAAAGAGCTTGAAGAACAAATTCAAAGTATGTTAGATAACTACGGAAACTAACACAATAAGTTTACAACTTAATAAAAGCTGTGCAAGTATGTTCTGTTAAAGAACTATATCAGTGAATGTTGTAAACTTATTTACTTAATAATACCTATGTTGGGCTATCTCATGGCTATGAAGAGATGCGGAGACCAATGTAACATCAACCTGTTAGATGGTAGGTATTTATATTAATAGTAGTGAGTTTGTAGTACCTGAAAAAGCAATAACCGTTGAATACGTAATAGACACGGCCAAAGGCAGCTTGGAGGTAAACGACTTTGCAATAAACTATCAGCAATGATAGTTGCTACTATATTATTAACTAAGTAAACACAAAGTAAACAAAAAGTAAACTATTATGAAAAAACTAACAACTCCATTAGAGATCAAAGAAGAAATTGTAAAAATGTTACAAGTAGAAAGAGTGCACTTCAAAGGTAAGCTCCCTTTTAGTATTAAAGACTTACCAAAACGATATACTATGCCTTCGCATATAAATGCTGCAGGTAAACGTATACCTAATAAGTATTGGACTAAAGCTCGTACTAAAATCTCTAACAATAAAAGACCAAGTAGAAATAAACAAAAGTTTGATACTAAGGTTTGTGAAACTATAGAACCACGTCAAGAACATGTAGAGATTAAAGATATTAAATTAACTTTAATGTTATCACATGATATGAGTGCAAGAGCATTTATAGATTTTATAACTATGGTTGAAAAAGCAGGTGCTAAAGTATTTAGTGTCTGATTATAAAGCAGAGAGGTTGTCTAGACGGGTTAAACCAGAAGGCTGCAGATACTTCGCCTCTACAACAAGAAGCTGAAAAGGTGAAAGTGCTATGAAAGACAATAGTAGTTACTCAATCCTTAACACATTATGCACGATGTGTGTTCAAAACAAGCCAAGGTTAGGATGGCATCTAACATTAGAGCAGTGCATTGCTCTTAAATAAAGCAAATGGTTAATGTGGGTTCGATTCCCATATGCTTTACTATGCATAAGCATAAACAACAACACAATTATTTATTAATCAGTTAAAAAAAAGAAAACATGACTGAAACTACAAGTAAAACACCAAGATTAGCAGAATTGCAAGCAACATCAAATGAAAACGTATTCCAAGCAGTGTTGCGTTGTGAAGTTGGTTCAACAAACAACAACAGTTTAATAGGTATGACTTTGGGTAGCCAAGCTAGACCAAGAGTTGTATGGCATCCAGTAACAACAGCATTTTTAGATGCTTATGGTTATACATATGACCCAGTTACAATGGAAGTTCCAGGCGATGAGCTTTGGGAAAACCATTTAGATAAAGTATTAGACGATGAAACAACAGCTTCATTTCCAGATGCTATGCCTAAAATAGCATTAATTGTTAAAGAATCATTTGAACCACTATCTACGTGGGTAGATAAAGTAACAGGAGAAACAAAGCACAGAGATGCTAAGAAGAATCCTGCAACAGGTAAATATGTATGTAATCAAGGTAGATTAATCTACAGAGAAACATATGCTATACCAACTGAGATAGTTGATGAGTTTACAGGTGAGGTAATTCCAAACCCAGAAGCTAAAGATGTATTAATAGCTAGTGATAACACATCACCTATTACATCAGAGTCTGTGGTAGAAGAAATGTCACACCAGTTAGTAGATTAAGTTGAAGTAGTGAGCAACTTAAGTGGGAAAGAGCTGCCTTTCGGGGCAGTTCTTTTATTAAAAAGTAATTAAACAGTAAAAAACAGAAAACATGAATTTATTTTACATACAATTGATACTAATGGCAAGCATAGGTATAAATTTAATACTATTTATATCTATGAATAGTAGCATAAAAAGATTAGAAAACGATGCAATGCATATTAATGCTTATAGCAGACGTAATAAACTTTTTATAGATACACTAGAAACACAAGTGTTAGCTAACAATGCTTTAATTAACAAGCCTAAAGCTAAACGTGGTAGACCTAGAAAAAATAGTCCTAAACCTCATACTATAGTACATGAGCTCGGAAACTAGGAAGGAATTTATAGTTCGTATGATGATGTTAATCAACGAGTTACCAGAAGAGAAGAAGCGTGATCAATTTGCGCTTCTAAACTTCTTGGAGTTCCAATTAAAAGCAAGAGATCATTTGTTTGTTGAAGAATTTATCACTAATCTTACAGCTAAAATTAATCGTAACGAAGTATTTTATGGACAAGCACACATTAAGAGAATTGTTCTATCCGTTATCGAAAGATTTGGAGCAGAGAGTGAATATAATTTCAAGGTTCCAGACTATTACGAAAAACTCCTGCAACAAACTTTGGGCAGCGAGGCAGATAGAAGTACTATTGAGAAAATTAAACAAGAAACTAAATGATACAGTTCGTAGGAAATCCAAAACTCCTTGATTGCTGTGCAACTACTACCGACATTTGGCCTGTAATAGAGTATTGCAAAACTAAGAAAGTTATTGCACTAGATACAGAAACTACAGGCTTATCTCATACGTCAAGTGACATGATTATGTTACAAATAGGTGATAAAGATTACCAGTTTGTAATAGATACAAGATACGTTGACATAAAACCACTAAGATTAATATTGGAAGATAATAGTATATTAAAGATACTACACAATGTTAAGTTTGACTATAAGTTTCTTATGAAACATAATATCAGACTTAATAATGTGTGGGATACTATGCTAACTTCACAAGTTATACATTGTGGTAAGGATATGAGACACAGTTTAAACGCTGTGCTTAGTAGAGAGCTAGACATTACTATGGATAAGAGTACACGTCTTAATTTTCTACTAAAAGGTAGTGATGAATTCACAGAATCAGAGATATTATATGGTGCTAAAGATGTAGAACATCTAGTGCAACTATATGATAGACAGCTTATTAAGTCTCAAGCACTTGATGTATTGCCAACAGTCCAACTAGAGAATAATGCAGCACTAGCGTACGCAGATATTGAGTACAATGGTATTTCATTAGACGTGGAAGGTTGGAACAAACTAACAAACAAAGCCACGCGTAAAGTTAAATCTATGGAGCGTGCACTAGATGCATACGTAGAATCTAACGCAGCACTTAATAAGTTTGTAAGTTCTTATATTCAGGGAGACTTATTTATAACTAGAGAGGAAATAAGAAAGGTGAATGTTAAATGGAGCTCACCAAAGCAAGTATTAGATGTATTTAAAACATATGGACTTAAGGTAGAAGATGTAAACGGTAAGAACTTACACGTTTATAGTAAAGATCCTTTTGTCAAGACATATATTAAATACAAAGAACAAGCTAAACTATCTACAAGTTATGGAACTAAGTTTCTAGACAATGTAGATGATGATGGTAGAGTTCGTACTAGCTTTAAACAAATACTAAATACAGGTAGAGTTGCATCAGGTAAGCCTAACATGCAACAAATACCTGCAGATAACGACTATCGTAACTGCTTTATAAGCGGATTACCTAGTTGGGTGTTTGTATCAGGTGACTACAGCTCGCAAGAGTTGTGTATTATAGCCACAGGGAGTAAAGATCCTGTGTGGATTAAAGCACTACAAGAAGGTAAAGACCTTCATAGTGTATGCGCAGATTTAGTTTATGGTCAAGAATGGAAAGATGCAGCTGATGTAGGCTGTGCTTACTATGCTTATGCTAATTTAGGTGGCGGTACAGAACGTGCTCAACTTAAATGTAATTGCAAAGAACATAAAAGACTGCGTACAAACGTAAAAAGTATAAACTTCGGTTTAGCCTATGGTATGGGGCCACACAAACTAGCTGACACATTGCTTATCAATATCAAAGAAGCAGAGAGATTAATTCAGAAATACTTTACAGCATTTCCTGCAATTAAAAACTTTCTAGAGTCTCTTGGTAATTATGGTAAGTGGAACGGGTATATTAGAACATATGCACCGTACAGACGTATCAGATGGTTTGAAGAGTGGCAGGGTATAAATACAGACAAAGCTATGCTAGGTAAGATAGAGCGTGCAAGCAAAAACACACCAATTCAAGGTAGTGGAGCTGACATGTGTAAATCTGCTCTAGTTATTGTACGTAATTATATTCATGATAACAAATTACCCGTTAAACTAGTGATGACAGTCCATGATCAAATTGACACTATAGTGCACGAAAGTTATAAAGACGAGTGGTGTACTAAACTTCAAGAGCTTATGGAACAATCAACATTAGATATTATACCATCAGGGCTACTAAAAGCAGAAACAGAAATATCAACAGTATGGAAAAAGTAAAAGACACAGCAGGAAATGAGTTAAATCCAGGTGATCATGTTGTAATACAAGGATGGAGAGGATTAGAGGTAGCTAAAATAAGAAGATTTACATCATCATGTATGTTATGTGATTACACATTTGTACACCATAATGGAGATCGAGTACCAAGTAGGTTACAACCTTATTTACCTAATCATCCTCATACAGCAATTAATGAAAAGCATCCTGATAGAATGCTTAAAGTACTTAAAATAACTCAACAGCAGTATGACAACTTCCAGCAGAACCTCTAGGCAAATAGAGATAGTTCAAAAGTTTGCTGATAACAAAGGTAGAGGTACATTACTAGCAGCTACAGGCTTTGGTAAGACTTACACAGCAATCATGGTTATACTACGATTGCTTAAGTCTAGACCAAAAGCTAAGGTGCTAGTAGTTGTGCCAACTATCAATCTTAAAAATCAGTGGAACAAAGAGCTAACTAAACACAAAGTTGTAAAAAACTGCGAAGTAATAGTAATCAACACAGC
>MDSY01071161.1_pt1 | contig 35276 bp, 30 predicted proteins | sample 811131 | NCBI WGS metagenome assembly MDSY01 (sample SAMN05326643, study PRJNA326480) | marine metagenome | isolation source: seawater | place: Atlantic Ocean: South West | collected 2010 | reverse complement strand
TCAACGCCTCCGTGATCATCGCCGGAGACGAGGCTCTGCGTGCCGCCCAGGAAGATCAGGGCGGCGATCTGTAGATCCAAGTTCTGGTCCATCAAGACGTCATCATCGTAATCAGTGACTTAAGCAGCTTGGGCTCCTGCGTCACTTATGCTTCATACGAAAACGTAACACTGCTCTACATCAAGAAGAAACTCGGCGATATGTTCGCCGGTTTAGAAATCAATCAGCCTTTCTGACGTTGATTGCGTTGGGGCCCTTTGGGCCCTCGCCGACCTCGAACTCGACTGAGTCGCCGTCTCTGATGTTACCCTCTATCTGGGTCTTGTGCACGAAAAGATCGTCACCGCTCTCCTGCTCAATGAATCCATATCCCTTCGTGTGGTTGAACCACTTCACTGTTCCTACTGCCATTGGACGGGGGCGGTCTGACATAGTACTTGAACAGGACTGGAGAAAGTCCTCAATATATGCCGAAAATATCGAAATCTCAGACTGCGGCTTCTACTCTTGAGATCTCTTTGGAGACCGTCAGAACGTCAAGGCCCTTGTCCGAAATCCTCCAGTTGGGCCTCCTCTCCTCCGAAGCTGCTTCTACAATCTCGGCACCCCTAAGTTCGGAAAGGTGGTGACTGAGTAGTTGTCTCGAAATCATTAGTTTCTTCCTTATCTCCGAACCAGACATTCCCACTGATCCTGAATCAGCAAGAACTTCCAGAATTGCTAGCCTGGTTCCTGCTATGGGATTCCTGATGCGACCGACCTCTTCCTGTGAGAGGCCGGAAACTGCGTATCTGCGAAGTTTGCCATCCCTCCACGAGATGACCTGCCCGATGGATTCCAGTATGTGCAGGTGGTATGAAGTTACACCGTTTGCGAGACCGAGGGCATCCCTGAGAGCCGAGAAGTGTATTCCGGCATTTGCCTCGAGATACCCCAGGACCCTTCCCCTCGTTAGCATGTCCTCTCGGTTCTTCTTCATCCTAGCCAGCATTGGCGAGACAAGGGCGACTAAGACTGTGACTTTGACGAATTCTAGCATCAACGAGCCGATGAGTAGCGAACCTAGAGCACCGGCTCCGCCGATGATCAGTCCACTGGGCAGATCTGAGTCATCCCCGCCATCTTCGCCACCCTCCCTGTGCATTTCTGGTTGGTCGTCTTCTGCTGAGTCACCTTCTGATGCAAGGAAGGCATCCAGAGGCTCATTTTCGGCGTGTGCCTCTTCGGAGGGGGAGTTGGTCATCCAGGTTCCAGCTAGAATTGAGGCGATGGCTAGGGCACTGAGAATCCTAACTGTCCAGACTCCTTCCATCATACTTCGCACCCCATATCCACCTATGACTGCCTTGGTGAGAAGATTTGACAATTCGCAGTGTCCTTGAATAACGACCTGCTCCGAGGGGCGGGGGAAGGCTATGCCGGAGGGGCCAGAAACGACTGAGGATGCTTCCGATGAACTATCTGAGGCTATGCTGACTGCCGCTAGGTCGGTAGTAAGGACCTGTATGCAGATAAGGCCTTCAGAACATGTCCTAGTGGTTACAGACCCAGAGACCTCGGAAGTTGGACGTGCCCTGTATGAAGCAACTGCAGAGGTCACTGATAGAATCCTGCTGATGATGATGCCGCCTAGCCACAAGAAGGGCATGGAGCCCCCTTCCCCTGTTGCTGAGCTGATGAGGCAGCAGGACGTTGTTCTCCTCGCTACCAAGACGTCTCTGACACATACGAGGGCTCGTCGAAATGCGACTAGGGAGAATGTAAGAATAGCCTCTATGCCCGGAATTACGACGGACATTCTTTCCAAAGGGGGGATGACAGCTGACTATGGGGCGATGAAGAAGGAGATTTCTGGACTCAATCCCCTGCTTAGGAAGAGGACGGGTGTTGTCGTCAAATCGGCTGCTGGAACAAATCTGAGTTTCCGAACCGGAGCAAGGTGGGTTCTGGAGGATAGCGGCATATGCAATCGCCCGGGCCAAATTACTAATCTTCCTGCAGGGAAGGTTTTCGTTCTACCCAAGGAAGGTTCTGCAAATGGGAAGATAGTTATTGACGGCTCCTGGGAGGGACGCAGGCTGGAAGAGCCACTCACCCTCCTGGTGGAGGATGGTGTCGTGATAGGAACTTCTGGAGGGGAGGAGTCGGAGGACGTGACCAGGGAGATGGACCAGGCCAGAGGAAGAGTTAGATCATCGTTGATTGAGAAGGTTGGGACGATAGCAGAGTTTGGCTTTGGGATGAATCCAAGATCGCACATTTCAGGAAATCAAATTGAGGATCAGGTAGTTAGAGGTTCAGCATACATTGCGATTGGTGACAATACCGCACTCGGAGGGTCGACGGGCGTTGGCTTCCAACTGAGAGGAGTGATGAGCAAGGCCAGCGTAGAGTTGGAAGACGTCGACCTTGTTGTAGATGGGAAGGTCACTGCTCGAAAACGGTGATTAAATGAGAGCGGTTCTCTGGTGCAACGGTGACATTCCCAGTACGATGGTGATCGAAAGAGTCACGCTGGGCAATGCGGTGCTTTTCGGCGTTGATGGTGGGGCGGACAAGGCGAGAGCCTTGGGGCATACAGTCAGCGAGGTGATTGGTGATTTGGACTCGGTCGATACTAACTCATGGAGTGGCTCTATGAACAATATTTCAGATGAAGACAGCAGTGATCTCTCCAAATCCCTAGAAGTTGTGATTGGAAGGGGATTCGATGAAATCGACGTCATTGGAGTCGAGGGCGGATCATTTGGGCATCAGCTAGGTGTGATTGGTTCTCTTGCTGAGACATCGGGGGGGAGCAAGGTGAGACTGCACCACGAGTCTGGAGTAACTCACAGATATCACCCTTCGATGGGGACCATGGAAATGATGGTCGATCGAGGCGTGTCATTTTCTGTTTTCGCTTTGACGAGGTGCGAAAGTGTTAGTCTTGGAGGTTCAAAGTGGGAGCTTGATGGCGTTCCTTTGGATTTGTCTACGCGTGGCCTCAGTAATGAGGGAACGGGAGAAGTGGTCAATATTTCCGCAGATGGGACGCTCGCTTTGTTCGTAGAGGCATGAATTCTACCAACTAATCTGTTGAAGGTTCTCTTGATAGCATCAGGGCTATTGGACGGGTCCTCTCGTCACTCTCCAGACCTATCTTCATGATTACAGCCAATGGGACTCCCAGAACCATTCCCATTATGCCCCATGCCCAGCCCCAGAATGCAACTAGTAGAAGTAGCACTATTGGAGACATGTCCAGCCTCTGCCCGGCAAGTTGTGGCTCAATAATTCCGCCCCAGACCTGCTGATTGCCCACTAGAAGGGCTATCAGGAGAATGGAGGATGTAGAAGGGAGGACAATTAGCCCCAGGAGTATTGGAGGAATTATTGACAGAAGGGCCCCCACATATGGTATGAAGTCCATCAGGAAAGTAATCGAGGCCCACAGGAAAACGAACGGGATGTCCATCGCAGAGAGAACGATGGCTGCGACAACTGCCTGTCCGAAGGCTACTGTCGCCCTAGTGACGACGTACGTGTTAATTCCCTCGCCCGATCCAGCGGCAACCGACATGATCCTATCCACATCATCCGGGTAGGCAGCCTTGATCCTCTTCGGCAATGTCTCGGCCTCGAGGATGATGAAGAGTAGGAAGATGAGGACTGTCACCAGTCCAGTAGTGAAGCCTGCAAGGGTCCCTACGAAGCCAGTGGCATACGAATTGATTGTGTCTATCGTGATTAAGTCGGTCAGGGCGGTCGTGTCTAGGTGGTATCCAAAGATGGAAAGATCCTCAAGCCATGCAACCTTCACTTCAAGTGACTGCTCAAGCTCTGGTGCCTCATTAGTGAAATTCTGCATGTTCTCGTACATTGAATTAGAAGCGAAGAAGAGGAATCCCATCACCATTGCAACTAGTACCCCGTATGCCAGCAGGGGGTGGCCGCCTATTCTCTCCTCCAGCCACTGGGCCGGAGGCCTGATCAGGAAGAATATCAGGGTAGCTACAACTAGGGGCTGTATTACTGCCTTAAGGTGAACAATTGCTAAAACTCCGACTAACAAAATTATACAGATGTTAGCCATAGTGCTCGAAGTCAGACTTTTGAAACTAGCATTCTGCGACATGTCTCTCTGTGTGTGCGAGGTGGCTACAGCGCATCAATGGTTCGCCGGCGAGGTTTTCTGGGAAGTGTCAGAAAATCTACAATAAATCACGAAATGGCACGTTTATACACGCTCTCGAATGACTCGGCATTGCCATCGTATGTGAACGACTCAATCACTCTCTCACGTCCGGATTCGCCCTTTTCCCTCCGTTTAGAGTCGTTATTCAACTCGGATGCCATTGAGTCCGACATTGATTCTATGTCGCCCATTGAGAAAAGGGAGCCCACCGATGAGTCAACCATCTCTGGAAGTGGCCCATCATCCACGGTGACTACTGGAGTTCCAGATGCCATTGCCTCCAGGGGAATTAGCCCCTGGCCCTCATAGAATGATGGGTAGACGACCAAATCTGCCGATCTGAATAGAGCGGCTAGACTCTCGAATGGCATTCCCGACTCTATAGCAACCTTTCCTCCAACGCCTAGTCTGGAAGCCTGCCTCTGGAGACGGCCCTTGAGGTGGCCCCTGCCGACAATTACGAGTCTTGACTTGGGGACCTTGTCCTGTAGTTTCGCGAAACCTCTGATCAGAGTGCCGAACCCCTTCCTAGCTGCTAATCTGCCTACTGCAAGAACCAGTCTCGTGCCATTCTCGTTGGCGCCATATCTGGCCCTAATCTCATTGTACTCAGCGATATCGTCTTCAGAGTCGGCGTCCAATGGGCGGAACATACTCGTATCAACTCCCCAGTGAATCACTTCGCAATCCCAATTCTCTGGAGCGTCGTACCTTGTTTCGAAGTCTGCCTTTGTAGCATGGGAGTTTGCTATGCATATTCTGGACCCCTTTATTGCGGATCTCTCGAACCTAGCATATCTTCTCGCAGTGAGCAATATTGCCAGATCGTTTGGATTTGCCCATACTGCTGCTTCCTTGGCCTTTCCAGCTGCGACGAGCCCGTCACGCTCCCCTAACCACGAGCCGTGCAATGAGGACACCACCGGGGCGATTTTCTGAGAGCATCTTAGAAACTGGGAATCGGACCATGAAATCATTGGACAATGTAGGTGCACTACGTCTACTGGGTCATTCCGATTCAATTCCTCCAATGCACTCAGTGCCCTTCTGCCATACGATCTGGTGAACTCCATGGGTATTTTGGCCCAACCGACGGTAATCACTCTGACACCGTCTTGGGGGGGTGGGTCGCCACTTCCCGATCTTGTGATTACAGTCACCCTGTGGCCCCTCTCAACGAGAGATGATGAAAGGTGGAACACAGTGGACCCCATTCCGCCCCACCTGGGCGGGAATTCGGCCGACAGCATGGCTATGTGCATGGTTTTCGATATTCCGGGTTCAGCGACCGCATTTCAAGAGCGCGTACACAGGGCAGGGGTTCGCATTGTTCAAAACGGGTTGGCGGGTGGGCGTTTCGATAATATGTCCGAAACGCTGCCTGTACACGTAACGGTCGTAATACCAACTAGAAACGAAGAGGAAGCCATCGTGGACACGATTCGTTCCGTGCCAAGTGATGGTTGGTGCGAGAAAATCGACTTCCTAATCGTTGATGGAAACTCAACGGACCGGACCAGGGAGCTCGCCGAGGGAGAGGGTGCAACGGTGTACGTGGAGCCTCGCAAGGGCTATGGCAGGGCGTACAAGACTGGTTTCGCAATGGCGCCCGGTGACGTGATAGTCACCATGGACGCGGACTGCACATACCCTGGAGAGGAAGTACCCGGACTGGTCAGGAAGCTTCTGGATGAGGATCTGGAGTGGATTACATGCGACAGGCTTCGGAAGGCCGAAGAGGGTGCGATGCCGGGGCTTCATGGCTTCGGCAACTGGGTCCTTTCCACGACAGCCACCATGCTATACTGGTACGGGGTCCACGATTCTCAGAGTGGCATGTGGGTATTCCGCAAGTCGATATTCGAGGACGAGCGGGTTCGTCCGAAACACGATGGGATGCCATTGTCACAGGAGTTCAAGATAAGGGCGAGGAGATACCTAGGCAAGAAGAGGACCGCTGAGGTCAGCGTCCCATACCGACCGAGGGTTGGAGAGGCCGAGATCAACACATGGGGGGACGGGCTGCTCAACCTGAGGTTCCTGTTCACGCACAGGTTAGGACTTACGCGCCAAGTTACTCCTTGGGGTCCTGAGTAGTCAATTGGCGATTTTCGGTTTCTTCCTCTAGTTCCCTGGAATCGAAGGCTGACCACGACTCGATCATGTCAAGATCATCCTGTAGCATCCTGCGTCTATTGGCAGAGTAGAACATGCCCCAAATTACTACAATCGTTATTGCCGCAAAGAGAAACGGCAAGCCACTTCCCAACATCCAGTCCAAGAAGCTCGTGGACTCCTCTGACGTCACTGGCACTATGAAGACCATGACTGGGCTTACTGAGTCGCCGTCGAGGGCCCATGCTTCGATTCTCGCTGAGCTCGAGCCGGAGACCTCCCAAATGGTCTCGTAAGTCCATATTCCATCATTGGCGACCGTATCTCCAAGCAGGCCGTCGTCCCTCATCTGGAATCCCTTGGAAATTCCGCCTGCGAGCATTTCTCCGCCAACCGAGGAGGTCGTGCCGTCTGGGTCTACGAGCTCTACAGTGATCCTCATTGGGGTCGCCTCTCCGTCGATCAGGAATCCTGGATCTACGTTCAGGTTGTTGAGCTGTGGAGAGGAAGACCCGACCGTGAGGTTGATCGAAGCATAGGATTGCTCGCCCCTTGAGTCTCTGACCATGAGTTCTATCTTCACGGGCCCGGGAATCAGGTTGATCCAAATTGTCTCCTTGTCGCCGACCAGAGAACCGTCGATCATCCACTGGTACAGGGTTATGTCTCCGTCATAGTCGTATGATTCAGATCCATCAAGCGTTATTTCTCCTCCCGGCGGAATGTACTGGCCCTCGGAGATTCCGGAAATTATCGCCACCGGGCCGGTCTCTAGCACCGTAATCTGCTGAATGTGGGTCCTTACCATGCCCTGGTTGTCTGTGAGCTGGAATGTGAGATTGTGCAAACCAGCTGGGAGGTAGTCATTGTACCAGAAGTCAGTAGTCTTCGACTCCAATATCGGTTCAGGCAATAGGTCGGAGAAGACCGAGACGGTGAAATCATCTCCATCTGGGTCAAATGACTGCCTAAAGTCAAACAATATCGGTAGATTGGATAGAACCACGGCATCGGGAACAGGGGAGTCAAGAATCAGTATTGGAGCAGATTCGTCGACCCTTACCATTATCTCGTCTGAAACAGGTGGCGAGGAGCCGTCGTCGACTGTCAGTGTTACTTGGTGCACCCCTTCTGGGAGCCTTGCCTCTATCGACCAACCGCTCCCCAAGGGCTCGCTCATTATGTCACTCTCCCATAGAACGCTCACGAGGTCCGAGCTAATCGAAGCGAAGGGATTGCAGACTAGACCACTGCCATTCTCAGGGAGGGTTTCGCAAGCAAGGTCCCAGTCTCCCGACCCTATGGCCTGGAACTGAATCATGGTCCCTGAGTCGGTCAGAATGCCATCCTGAGGGGACGCGATCACTGCCACGGGCGGTGAGTTGCTGACATGGAGATCATCCTCGTCGATAGTCCACTGTCCAGAGTGCCCAGGTAGAACGTCGCTTGCGTACATCGTGATTGTGTGCTCACCCTTTGAAAGGGTGCCAATCCACTCAATCGCTATAGCTGGCGACACTCCTGAGTGGAGAAGTCCGTCTCGATCGCTCCAGAACTCGAACTTGATGTCGTCCCCCTCTGGGTCGAAAGTAAGGGAGCCGTCAATCAGAACTGAGTCGGATGAGGTGTTGCCAGACCTCGTGACCACCATGTTTGCGGTTGGGAGTTCGTTGAATAGTTCGACATCGAAGATCCATGAAACTGCGGGGTTGATTGAATCAGATGCGTAAACGGTGACTGAGAACTGGTTTGGTGCACCCGGGAAGGAGCGGATGATCTGATCGGGGCATCCAGGCGAGGGGTCTGGCGGAGTCCCATTCCCACCTTCGTAGGAGGCCTCTACCCAGCAAGTCAATTCATCGCCCTCTGGGTCATAGGTTCCCCCTAGGAATATTGTCACATTCGCGGTCTTCCCAAGGTACAGGGTTCCCCATGAGGAGATGCTTGGAGAGGTTCCAACGGACATTACCGGGGGTAAATTTGTTAGCTCAATATGGCGAGACTCCGTAGAGCAATGGCCCTCTGAGTCACAGACCTGAAGTGTGATTTGGTGGGTACCATCGGAGAGGCATCCCTCATTGGAGTACAATGGATCGTTAACCGAAATCCAGGAGTTGTTTGTCTGGCTGCTTCCTCCCAGACATGAAGCGACTATGTCTCCATCGATACTGCTGGTCCAGCTGAAAGAAAGGGGGTCGTCATCCAGGTCCCACGACCTAGTGGCATTGAGTACAACCGCTGAACCACTCGCATATATTCCTCCTTCTTCAGGTGAGTCCCAGATGATGAAGGGTGGCTGGTTGGGTATTTCCAAGAGGCACTCCACGCTGAAGTCTGAGACCATTACGACAGGGCTTGAGTCGTTGTGAACTCCATCATAGTCACATCCGGTGTATGCGGTGTTGTTTGCGGACCATCCCTGCAATGGGGTCCATCGCTGACCGACGAACGGCCCTAGCACCTCATGACCGGAATACGGCAGAGTATCGAGGTGTTCGGGATTGTAGTTGTCAAATGTGATATTGACATCGGCGAATGGTATGTTTCTGTGGTTCTGGTTTACCACGCTAACTTCCGCCCTCCACATCACATCAACAATGTTGCTTGATTGAGAGGAGGTCGGGGTTCCCATCTGTGATGACGAAATCCAGCGAACGTGGCTGTTCTCGACTACGTGAAATGTGTCTGCCATTCCACTACCTGGGAAGAAATTAGAGTCAGTGAAGTTGACGATGCTGTCAGTGACCGCAGGAGCAGCTCCTGGACAGGCCATTGAAACATTGCTAACAAAGAGTTCGGGGTGGTTGTAGATTTCCAAACAATGATTCTGCCCGCCCCTTATTACGCTGAAATTTAGGAATGAGGGATAGTCTCCAGCAGCACTCCAAGACATGCCCTCGTTGTCGCCATTCAGATCCATGAACTCTATCACCGCATCGGCGCTTTCTATCTCTACTGCGGTCGTGGTGGAGTTGGAGTTTATTGCGATGTCATTCACGAGGATGTTTCCTTCATGAGTGAGTCCACTATTGTCTATGTCCAAGGCTGGACCATTCACCGGATCCCTGATCTCGATAGCCGAAAGTTGCAGGTCCACACTGTTCCTGACCACTAGACCGAACTGATCCCCTGTGGATGAGCACGTGTTGCAACTGACGTTCTTGCCTGAGCTGCTAACGTCATTCGACTCGTGGAAGTAAATTCCAGCGCCCAAGGACCCTGAAATTGCTCCGAGGCCATTTCTGTATGTGTGCACCTGCTCAAGCTCGACATTGCTAGAGTCTCTGATTGAAACCCCATGTCCTGTGTTGTTCTTACTCAGCACCAAGAAGAGGTCGGGGTGGAACTCCCTGATGTCCACCCCATTGGCCCCATTGCCCTCTATTTCCCAATAGCTTCCCTGAACCCCTCCCTTCCAGAGAAGAACGCCAGGCCCTGTAGAGTTCTTTACTACAAGGTCGTTGATAGTAGGGGCCCAATTTGCACTTCTTAGGAACAATCCGGCCTTATCGTTGAAGGGAGAGATAGCCGTTGTCTTACCGTTTCGCAGGAGTGTGACATGATTCATTATGGTTGAGGAATCGATCATGTACCCCCTAATCCCTACGGCAGCATTGTCCTCGATCAGCGCTCCATCGATGTGGACCCCGCTTGTATTGATGTCGAAGGCCGCTACTGCAAGGCCCTGGGCCTTGGCGCCCGGCCCACCAGTACCCCTGACCTCTAGGTCATTGAATACCGCATTCAGTGGAAGGTTCGAGTATTGGCTATGGTTGTACTGCTCGACCATGACGCCCCTGTACATGCTGTTCTCGACCACTGTGCCTTCTATCGTCGGCCTTGTGGTCCAACCCTGAGTTATGTGTCTTACATAGATTCCATTGTCGCATCTATTTATCGAGGAGTCTGAGATAAGGGGGAATGAGTCCTCTATCCAAATGCCTGCGCCGATGGCAAGAGTGGATCCGCTGATGTTAGAAATATGCAGATCTGAGAGAAGCCCTCCTGAGCTTCCCCACTGGTTCAGCCCCCTTGTAATCAATCCGTCAATACTCGCCCCCTCAACGACTGGTGCTGAATATGCGCCGATGGAAAGTCCAATTCCGTATCTCCATGTCGTGGAGGTTCCATGCACATCTTGTCCGCCTCCGTCTATGACAAGGTTCCTGATTGTGGGAGAGGCGCTGCTGAACAGGTCGACTGCGACATTGTCAGCGTTGAGCACGGTTAGGTTGGAAACTACAGGGTCGCTGCCATAGATGGTTAATCCATACTTAGAATTAGTAATGGTCAGATTATCGATCTTCGAGCCGAGTCCGTTGCTCGAATAGTTGAAGACCAGGCCTTCGTGATTTCCAGCCACTGAATCTAGTAGGACGGGAGAGGTTGAGGTCCCCTCTACTGATATTCTTCCATCCACGTCAATTGTGTATCCAGCACCGAGCTTTATCGTGGTACCTGGAGAGACGGTTAGGACGTCTCCAGACTCGACGGTGTGTCCTTCTGGTAGGAGAACGGTGCCGGACCATACGGTCGTTGTCCTGGAGTCAGCGGTAGCGGGCCCTAGAGGAGTTATGGACATGAGGATTAAGGCCACTATTACGAAGGCCCTCGTTGACCGTTGCGAACGTCCTCCCATATGACTTGGGCCGACTAGTTCCATGTTATCCCTTCGTACACTTGAGCAATAGGTAATGTAACAATCGGAGAGGTCATAAACGGATAGTATTGGGAGGATGACGGGAGAGCAAAATGAGTACTGCGTTCGTTCTCATCAAGACAGCCCCCCAGAGGGAGCTTGACGTATACCTGACCTTGCTCAATCTGGATTCTGTGACCGAAACTCACGTGTCTTACGGGGAATATGACCTGGTGGCTAGAATCGACTTCGAGGATGAGAAGGAAATGGCTAGGACCCTGATAGGGCAAATGCGCTCCATTGAGGGAGTTATTCGCACGGAGACACTGATTGCGGTGGAGGTCTGAAGATGGCTGTCGGTTTTGTTCTAATCACGACCGAGCCCGGGGCCGAGGTTTCCGTTAGGGAGGCTGTTTCCAGCTTGTCTTCTGTATCTGGACAATGGATAGTTTTCGGAATGCATGACCTGTTCGTGAAGGTGGAGGCCGACGATGAGTCAGAGCTTACCCGCTGCATTGTTCAGGAAATTAGGTCAATTGAAGGGATTGCGGAGACTCGGACACTCATCGGTGCCGAGATTTGATTACTATGACTCGAACTTCAGAAAATAGAAGAAGGATAGTGGCGATTACTGTTCTTTGTCTAATGGTGCTACCTGCACTCGCTGCAGCTGTTCCCGTATCTCCCGAATCAAGTGGTGATTCCTCGGAATCCAATTGGTGGGAGAACACCAACATGGATCATGATGGGGACTTTATTCACGATGCGATTTGGAAGGCCGCAAACTCGGATCACTATGACTACGTTGACGAGAACGGTAGGATTTCCGTAATTGTTGATTTTGAACATACACCCACTGCAGATGATCAAGAGATGCTGGAGGAATCTGTCGGATTCGAGACCCAATTCAGATATTGGCTGATTGACTCCATCGCAGGAACCGTATCCTTTGATCTGATCCACGAACTCGTTCAACTTCGTGGAGTGGTCTTTGTGGAGCTAGATGGGAGATTGGAGGTCCAGATGAATGACGTTAACGGAGTTCATGGTGTCGATATGGTGTGGCAAGATACGGGTTACACCGGAGAGGGGATAACAATGGCCATCATAGACACTGGGATCGACGGGAACCATTCTGGTCTGGATGACCTTGATGATGACAATTCGACCAATGACCCTAAGATTCTAGCATTCTACGATGCTGTGAATAATCCCGGACTAAGGAATGGTTCGGAGGTCGAACCATATGATGGAAACGGCCACGGAACACACTGTGCGGGGATTACCACTGGAACGGGGGCACCCACCTACGAATACGTTGGAGTCGCCCCCAGTGCGAACCTGGTTGGAGTCAAGGTGCTAAGCGATGGAGGAAGCGGGTCCTTTGCGCAGGTCATGGCTGGAATGGAGTGGACCGTGGAAAAAAGACACGAGTTCAACATTAGAGCTGCCAGCATGAGCCTCGGTGGCCCGGGTGCGATCGAGTGGACATCCTCGGAGGAGGAGTCGGTCAATAGGATGGGGAATGAGATGATGAGGGCTGGTGTGGCGCTCTTCATAGCAGCGGGAAATAGCGCCGGACCAGCTACCATTGGCACTCCCGGAAGTGCTGAAGACGTGATTACTGTCGGTGCCCTTGACAAGAACACTGCAATAGCGATTTATTCTAGCCAGGGGCCTACCGAGGAAGGGCGCATCAAACCGAATATTGCCTTCGTGGGTAGTGATGTTATGGCCCCTGACGCCAATACTGGCACTGGATACGTCGCGCTATCTGGGACGAGCATGGCCACTCCTGGCGCTGCTGGCGTAGCGGTGCTGATGTTCCAAGCGAATCCGGATTTGTCCCCGTTCGACATCAGGAACATGATGCAGGAGACTGCTACTTACCGGCAGTGTCACTACATGGCTGCAAATGAGCCATGTGCAGAGGATGCCATACCCAAGAATCGCCAGAACAATGTGTATGGGCATGGGCATGTCAATGCCCTTCCATCGGTGGAGGAGGCTGCTAACTATCACTATGAGTTGAGTTTGTCACTCAACATAACTCTGGAAAGTGAGTACGGGATGGACAATAGAGTTCAGGTCGGCCCGGGGGATTCCGTGATTTACAACCTGGATGGAGCGATTCAGAGAGTGCAGTGGAGAACCTGGGACATGAGGGACAATTGGATGAATCTGGCGGATTTCAATATTGGCGACCCTCAGTTTGAAGTGACTCACGGACTGCTTGTTGACAGGCTGAAATACCTGCCGAACAATACTATCGAAGGTGAACAGGTGATCCTTGTGAGAGCTATTTCCGGGGACGATGCTTCGACCAATCTGGCTGTGAATATCCACATCATTGGCGAGGAGAAAGTGGAGGAGGAAGCGGCGGGTGATTCGTTTGCAGGAATCCTGATCGGGGTTTTGTCACTGCTCGTATTGCTTCTTCTTGTGACACTGGTATTCACCGGAGTTCGGCTCAAGGAAAGTGGGTACTTCGATGATGAAGAGTTCTATGATGAGATAGAAGAGGTTGTTGAGTCAATGTCTTCGGATGAGGGCTCTAGTCAATCTTCTGGATGATTCACAGGCCCCTTGCAAGCATAGTTGCAAGTTCATTGGCTGCATTATTGCACTCCGCCTTCCTGAATCTGCTGATGGCTTCGTTCCAGTGCGAGAGGCGAAGGTTCGGTTCCAGGATGCCTCGCCAGTACCACCTCTGGGCGGACAGTCTCCTGAATGCTGCAACATCTTCCCTCAATGGGACCTTCGATGCCTCCGAATGGGCTGAAACTAGCCAATCGGGAGGGGATGGCCCACAAGATTCCAGTGTGGCATGAATTATCCTGATTCTGTCCAGAGGGGATTCGCACTCTTCGATGAACTTACGTGATGCCTCTATCGCCTCTGTTGAGGCTCTTCCATCGGACCTCGCTGCCAGCCTAGATCTTAGGTCCAATAGTGCGATTCTTGGGTTGTCATGTCCTAGCCTCCTCTCTATGGAGGCACGAGACTTAGATGCGGCGGAGAGGTCTGAGGAGCTCAGTGCGATTCCATGCCGAATTAGGTCTATTGCCAGTTTTGCTGCTTCGAAATCTGACTGAGAGAGTCCGGATAGGTCGATTTCTGAAATCCTCGATTTCAGGGACCTCGAGAGTTCCTTAGAGATGGTTCCCGGAAGCCTGTCGTCATAGAGCCTGACCAGGGATGAGACCGATGCCCTCGCTCTCTCAGAAGGCTCTAGCATGGAAATAGCGTCACGCTCTAGGCTGTCCGCTTCTGATGACCTTCCCTTCATCCTAGCCGAACGTGCTGAGAGTAGTTTCCTAGAGGCGTCATCCGGAAGTTCAGAAATGTGCGAGTCGGCAATTTCCACCTCCCCCCTCTCAAGTGCTAGATTGACGGCTGACTCCCTGATCGCTGGGTCTTCGGAAATATTCACAGCGCTTTCTAGCAGAATGGCTGCAGCGGAGCTGTCATTTTCGACTATCTCCTGAATATTCTCGGAAATCCAAATCGCGTCGGAATCATCCCCTCTCTCCATCCTATGATGTGCCTCGAGCCTCCTCGCCCTAGCCCCCTCTATTCCTGACCACCTTTCTGCGGCTTCTGAGTGGAGTGTTGCCGCTCTTTCGCTCGACCAAGAGGCCCTTCTTACGTTTCGAACCAGATGATGCGGCTCTACTGCCTCTCCGCTCCATCTTAGAACCGCAGATTCGTCGAGCTCGAACGTGCCCTCCTCACTAGCCATCTCTGAGATCTCGAGTGGTATTGGGGAGAGGGAGAGTTCGTCCAGAGAACCTTGGCCATCGGAGCTGAGTCTCCTGATTACTGTTGACTGGACATATTCCTGAATGGCCTCGGCTTTCTCTGGAATTCCCTCTTCAGGAGACCACAGTCGAATAGCCAGAGGGTGCCCCCCAAGGGCCTCGATGATGTCCCTTGCTGAATCTTCACCGACTCCCGGAAGCAGTGAGGTCGCAGACTCGATGTCCAATCCCCCAATCCTGTAATCGTGATACCCTTCCAGTTCTCCGAATGGGCTGGGAGCCCTGACGACAACGAGGACTGGCGAAGTCCCCGATAATGCCTCATTGAGGAACTCGGATACGGTAGCAACGTGCCTTGGGTGTAGCTCCTGTGCCTCGTCAATAACCAAGAGAGTCCTAGCGGAACTTGCTGCCGACAATATAGCAGAAGGGTCGGATGGGGAGTTTTCTCCCAGCCACATTCTCCCTATGGCAGAAACATCACTGTCGAGGTTGCAAGAAGCCCACCTAATCGTCCATCCCATGTCACTGAAATGTTCGGTTGCCGCACCGGCGAGAGTGGATTTTCCAATACCTGGCAGGCCACTGAGAACGATGGACTTTCCATCGGCGATGGAAGATGTGATGTGATCAAACTCTTCGATGCGCCCGCTCATTGCCACTGCGTCGGGGACGGGCCCGAACTTGGCTCCTGAGACGGTTGTGGCGGAGTATCCTGACTTCTCCAACTCCTGCCTGCCATTCTTTGTGATGTGAACTACGGTTCTGCGCCGACTTCCACCCCCAATGACATGTGCATTTCGTGTAAAGACGAGATTCTCATCTTCTAGCGAAGATAGCGGGGAGTGGAGGGCCGAACGGACCACACCTAGGGACTCTGCGAGCCCTGGTAGGGAAATGCTCCTGGGAACGTCCCAAGCAGTTTCCAAAGACTCTGAGAACTCGCTCAGACGGGCGAGGATTCTCGTCTGCGCCTCGGTAAGCACGAGCCTGTGGCGAGGCACGGGTTCATGGGTATTGACCTCCGGCGCATCAACGGAAATGCCAGTCGACAGGCCATCTCTTGACCTTCCTCGTAAGCCCGGGGTTTACCTATTCACGAGGAGAGATGACAGGGTAATGTATGTAGGAAAGGCCACTGATATCAAATCCAGAGTTTCTTCTTACTTCGCTCAAAATCCTGACCGAGAGATGATACCTAGGCTCGTCGCAGAATCCGATAGAGTGGACTTCATTGTAACCAAGAGCCCTTCTGAGGCCCTAATATTGGAAAGGCAGCTAATTCGTAAGCACAAGCCCAGGTACAATTCCCTGATGAAAGATGACAAGTCTTTCCCGTTCATTGCAATAACTTCCCACGAGTTGCCCCGCATACTGTACTCGAGGCATCCTCCAGAGGGTTCGAAGCGTTGGGGCCCGTTTACTGATGCCGGTGCAGCGAAGAAAGTCGTTGAGCTGCTAAGGAGGTTCTTCGGGATCAGAGACAATAGGAACAATCTACCATTCGGATATATTGAGTCGGATGAACCTGATGACTACCATCGTAGGGTAAAGGCAGTTGTGAGCATTCTGGATGGCGATGCTAGGGTCCTCATCAAGGGACTTCAGGATGAAATGGACGAGCATAGCAAGAATCTGAGATATGAAGCCGCAGCTAGGTCGAGGAACATGATCGCGTCGGTGAATGGTACGATCTCAGAGCAGGCAATTCACAGCAGGTTCTACCAGGATTGTGATGCGATAGGTTTTGCTTCGATGGGTGACTCGGGGATGGTAACAATCCTCCACGCAAAGGAAGGGGTGGTAGAGGGTCAAACCGAATACCCGCTTATCCACAGGGGGGATGTTTCAGAGTCCGTCTCCTGCGTCCTGGTAGAACATTACTCGAATAGGAGGCCACCGAAGAGTGTCCTAGTGCCTTCGCAGGTCGGTGAATCAGTAGAGTCTTGGCTGTCCGAGACCAGAGGATCCAATGTTGCAGTCAGGATTCCAGTTAGGGGCGATCTAGCAAAGCTTCGAAGGATGGCTGACAGGAACGCAGAGGTTCTGGTTAGGCGTTCTTGGGGCAAGAGTTCCGGTAGCCTAGAGCAGAAGGCCGCGGACGATGCGGCAAAGCTACTTGGGCTGGATTCTCTGAACCACTTGGTTTGCTTCGATATGGCCCAACTCCAGGGGGTAGAGCGTGTTGGGGCTTCGGTTGTTTTCAGAAATGGCCGTCCATCCAAGAAGGAATACAGGACATACAGGGTGAAGACCGAAGCTAATGACGATCTAAGGATGATGTCCGAGGTCATAGAGCGGTGGCTGAAGCATCAGGATGAATGGCCGGATTTGTTGCTCCTTGACGGGGGTGAGACCCATCTCTCTACCATCGGAAAGATGCTTGAGGACAAGATTCCGGAAGGTAGCTTTCTTCTCGCTTCATTGGCCAAGAGGGAGGAGACTCTCCACATTGTGGGCAGGGGTCCTATCATTCTCGATAGGAGGGGTAGGGCGCTAATTCACTCTAGGGACGAGGCTCACAGATTTGTCAATCAATACCATAGGAAAAGGAGATCTAAGGGAGCGCTCAAGGATCCACTTGAGGAAATTGAAGGACTGGGGGCGAAGAAGATACAGTCACTTCTGCGACATTTTGGAGGGAGGAGGGGGATTGAGCATGCTAGCTTGGAGGAACTGAGGAAGGCACCTGGAATCGGCGAGGCTATGGCAGAGAGGATCAGGGATCATTTCCATCATTAGGGTCTGATTCCTCGAAGAACTGCTCGTCCACTAAAACGAGATTGTCCTCCAGTTTTCCGAACTCAGGTTCCATTGTGACTTCCAGTTCCTTCGCCTCCGTATCTGCGAGCCTCTTTGTCTTCCTCTCCTTCCCCTCCTTCCTCTTCCTACGGAATCTGCTGATTGACAATAAGGTGAATACCAAGAGTACGAAGACGTAGGGGGCCAGTTCCCCTACTATGAAAACCCAGGTTACCTCGATTGAGTAGGTCACCTTGTCAGTGTTGGAATCCCTGCTACATTGTGCCCATGATTCTGCATCGGGGCATATTGGTAGTGAGTAATTCAATACTTGCCTCCCTCCCATCTCTCCGAGTTCCCCTAGCCCCATCTCGCTCTCGAACGAGACCAGCCTAACTGAGTCAGGCATCAGAATCTGGAACCTTGCTGAAGAACGGATGGTCCCAAAGGCCGTGTGCTCCATCAGCGGCGTTATCCTCTGTGTGACTGATGCGCCTTCTATTTGCATTCCCGTATCGGTGAAAAACGGCATTCCGTATGCTGAGGCCAGTAGTCCGGAGGTCCGCATAGCTATCGAAGCGGGTTGTATCGATATGTCGACCTCGTCCTGCCTCAGTGACATTGTTATCTCTGCATCATTGATGCTACTAGTGAGCCTGAGTGGGACTCTATCGCTCATGACGGGATCGTCCCTCATCTCTATAGTGGCAAAATCCGCAGTGAAGGGAGTCCTTGAGAAGTCGGCATTGAATGTGTAGTAGCCGATTCCCAGGTCTTGGTTTGTCAGGCTAATATCCCCCAGTTCCTCGATCATGTCAGACGAGGACTCCGTAAGGATGCTGGCAAGTTCCTGAATCCCTGCATTGGATACCTCGAAGTCGATTGGTTCGCCCAGTCCAGTGTCTATCGTCGATTCCAACTCAGAGCCTGCGAGAAGCCCCCCCTCCAGCCGGTCACCCATGACTATGATTCTCCTTATTGCGTCGGCGGGGACTGGGAGGAGGTGGATCTCGTCCACGCCAGGGTCTATCCCCAATCTGTAGATCTCCAAAACGACCTCAGAAGTGAATTCTACCGAGGCGGAAGATGTCAATTCGTGTATTGCCACCTTCTCTATGTCAATGGTCACCTCGAAAGAAACGCAGGTCTTCTGAGATGCCGAGCAAATGAGGTCTGGACTGTCATCTTCGCACGGGTCTGATTCCAGGCATATCGGGTGCTCCCAATCGAAGGGGCTCGCTCCTTCGAAGCCCAACTGCCTAGTGGGTCCCAATTGAGCGTCCCTCTCGTCGTTGTTGGGTATCTCAATCACAACGATATCAGGGTCCCCAATTGTTGATTCAATCCAGTTGGGGAGGATTACTGTGATCCTTAGGTCCGACTCAGGGGTGTTTTCGGGCAAAATGTCCCTTAGCCACTGGATGTCCATCTCAATATTCAACTCCAATAGCCTGAGTAGGCTGGCTAGGTCCTCATCGTTTGTTTTTGACAGGTCGAGGGTGGACGCGTCCCCTTCACTGTTTGTCAGTAGTTTCTCAATGATCCCTGCCAACCTGACTTGTGTTGGAGGGGTCGTGCTGCGGACCAAAACCGGCCATTGGTCGCCCATGGCATCATCCCCCTCGATGCAGTACCTTACCTCAAGAGACTCTTCGCAGGTTTCCCCGGGAGTGTGTCGGAACATGAGGCCGTCATTAGATCCCGAGTCTACGAAGAAGGGGGACCCGAAGCCGACATCGGTGCCAATAGCATCGGAGAACGACTGGGATAGCTCACTAACGGGAAGGCCGTCAAGAATTGAGGATAGGTCTTGGTCGAACTCCTGGTCAAACATCCTGATGCCGTCGGAAGTGACCCATGGGAGGGAAACCTTGCCCCCGTAGAATTCAACGCCCCATTCGGACAGGGTTTCTTGCCTGAGGTGGTGAATTCCTATCTCCAGATCGAAGCTAGTGCTCGAAGAGTCCCTAGCGTCGATCACTAGGTTGATGTCGAGGGGCGCCTGCCTCTGCGAGTCTATTGACACTGTTTGGGTTGAAATTGGCCGGTGCTTCAGAGTTGTAATGAGGTCCTGTGTCGAAACCCCTGAGTCTATTGATGACTCAGTATTGTCCAGAGATAGGGCGGAGAATCTCTGTATCTCCCCATTCAGATTCCTAGACCAAATTTGGCCGGGTGACTCGACTTCCTTGGCCATTGCGTAGTCAGGCGGGAATATTGACAGGTCGATTGCGTGGCCAGGGGCTGCTGATGCTGTGAACTGCGACTCTAGTTCTGCCCCCATTACGAGAAGTCCCTCCATCATTCGATTCAAGTCTGAGGTGCTTTCCTCCATCCCCATCCTGTCAGAGTCCACTTGCAGAAGGAGTGTGGATTCGAAGCAAAGGGGAGGGTAGAACGGATCATTTGGCATGCCATTGACCTCGTCAATTGAGTCTTGGTCAGAGTCGTAGACGCACTGGGTGTCCATCTGCGTTCTGAAGTCTATCTCCGAGATTGTTGTAATGGACGAAGTGTTTGCAGTCGGGAAGTTGATATCGACATATTGTTCGATGACCTCCTCCACCCTCTGGAGCATCTTGTCTGATACCGTCGAGCCGCCTCGAGAGAGGGACTGGTAATTTCGAATGTAATCAGCTGGAATCCCATCCAGGGGGGTGCTGTCTCCACCGAGTTCCAAGTCCTCTAGGTCCAAATCCTGCCTGGACATCTCGTGAACCGCCAATTTTACCGTCATCACTACCATCTCTGCATCCTCGGACTCGACCTCCACCATGGCCCTCATCCACTCCTGTCCTGGAGATGGATCAAGCATCGACTGGTAGTCATCGCAGACTCCCTCACTGCTGTTCCAAGTTGAGCAGATGTCGTTGGAAACCTCCGGCTGGCCTGGAGGGGGAGCGGCTGCCGCGATTGGTGCGAGGATGAGGATTACCAATGTGAGGGCGTGGCGACGCACGCCCTTGGGGGCGTGCGCCCTACCATAAGTCTGAATCAGTGATGTTCCCCCATCGGACCGTATGTCGGGTAGTGGGCCGCACGAGAGGCTAGCTGATTCGGTTTCGGCGTACCTCGGAAGGGGACCGCCTGGACAGTTGCCCAAGAAATGGGAGAAGTTCTCCGATGTCGTTCTTCTTCCTTCAGACGCCTTCACCGGCAGGGACTGGGAGGAATTCAGGGGCGTTGGACTTTGGCAGTCTGTGGCAGAAGGCCTTGATGCACTAAGAGTCGGACAAAATGGCGAGATAACCGGAGAAACCAGGGAGAGTGGGGTTGCGATGCTACTGGGTGATGACGACTGGGTTGTCAGAAGGGAGAGTGGCATTGACTACGGGTACAGAATGACGAGATGCATGTTCTCGGCTGGGAATGTGAATGAGCGTAGGAGAATGGGCGAGGTGGCAGGTCAGGGGGAGGTTGTTGTTGACATGTTCTCAGGCATAGGGTATTACTCCCTCCCAATACTCGTCCACTCCAGAGCTAGTCATGTGCACTGCTGTGAGTGGAATCCTGAAGCGATAGTCGCTCTGAAGTGGAATCTGAAAAAGAACCGTGTCGAGGACAGGTGCACCGTTCACGAGGGTGACAACCGTCTGACATCCGACGCTCTGAGAGGGGTGGCTGACAGGGTAATCCTAGGACTGCTACCTACAGCGGAGGGCAGTTTCGAGTCCTCGATAGAAATTCTTCGTGAATCTGGGGGAGCTCTTCACGTTCACGGCCTTGCTAGGCCGAATCACTATGAAAAATGGTCAGAGGAAGTGTTGGGTAAGTTACGAGCGATAAGTACGAGTTTTGATTTCACGGCCTCCGATCTAGTCAGAGTCAAGAGTTACGCGCCCAAATGGGATCACGTCGTTCTAGACGTCCAAGCAAGTTAGCACCCGTTGAACTCAAGTCGTTTGACGCTAGCCCGAGAGCGTGGCAGAGGACTGGCTCGTGAGGGCTGCGGCCCAGTATAATCAACACTCTCTCGATTGTCGTGACGACTATACTGCCATACTACTGATGCCAATTGACGCTCTTTCCACAATTCTCGAATGGACTTTCCAGTCCTTGCCCGACGAGATACTGGTGGGCATGGACCCCAATTCTGACATCCCTCACCCGGATGGCGTCGATGACATGTTCTGTGGCCTGGATCACTCGGAGGGGCTATTCGCAGGCCAGGGGTTCGTCCTCGGAAGCCCCCACCTAGTGAACAGGGGCGATTCTTACTCAGTTCACCATGTACCAGAGGAGTGGGTAGACGGGGTTCTTTCGGAAGACAGGGGAGTGAGGGGAGGCAGGTTCACTCACTGGATCCACACACATCCCAATGCTGTAGCGATACCGAGCGAGGCGGATGCCGAGGCGGCTCAATGGACGGAAGGCTGCGACATGATTCTCGGAGTCCGGTACACGCCGGAGGGGGTTCTACCATGGTTCGACGACGTCGAGGGGGCGAGGAGGAGGCTGACTGCCGAGGACACCGGAGATGAATCAAGTTCCGATTCACCCTATATCGGCAGGGCTGTTACAGGACACAGGATTCACGGCTTGGAGATGATTGCATTCCACAGGACGGGACTGGGGGTCAACCTGATTCTGACTGACTCTGAAGGAAGGCCTATACTTACTGCTCCCTGAATATATGCTCCCTGAAGTGCGAAAGCTCCTCGATGCTGCCTCTGATGTCATCCAATGCCCTGTGGCCGGAGGGTTTGGAGAATCTAGGTGCCTTTGGGTACCAGCGCTTTGCTATCTCCTTCACCGATGTAACGTCGACGCTCCTGTAGTGGAAAAAATCGTGGAGCTCGGGCATGTACCTCCTAAGGAAACGTCGGTCCTGTCCTATTGTGTTTCCACAGAGAGGGGGGACGCCCGCAAGGCAGTGCTCCATCAGGAACTCCAATGTCGCCCTCTCCGCCTCGGCCATAGGTACTCCATCTGTCCTGACCCTCTTTAGCAGGCCATTCTTGGTGTGGTGAGTAAGGTTCCAATCATCCATCTTGGCCAGCTCGGACTCTGGTTGCGAGATCGCCAATGCCGGTCCCTCTGCAACTATTGTCAAATCGGCCTCGGTGACGATTGTGGCGATCTCGATGATAGTGTTCTCATCGGGATATAGGCCTGTCATCTCCAAGTCTATCCAGACCAGCCTGTCCTCCATGGCCGTAAGACGACAGAGAGGCTGTCTTGAGTGTTGGGGGGCCAGAATCATAGACGTCTAGCAGTGGGGAATGGCATGGCAGGCATCGGGTACATCCAGTTCCTGCGGCAGAACAGGAGCTTTCGCAAACTATTCATCAGTGACATGGTGATGTTCACCGGCGACTGGTTCACGGTGATAGCGATGTTCTTGCTGGCCGCTGAGGCCACGGATGACTCGCCTCTCGCAATAGCGGGGGTGCTAGTCGTGCGTAGCTTCACCTTCGCGCCTCTGGAGCCCATAACGGGAATGCTAGCAGATCGCTATTCGAGAAAGGCTTTGATGCTGGGTTCGAACCTACTTTCATTCGTAATTCTGGTAACCTTCCTGGCTTTGGACCTCATGGGGGATTTGTTATCGGTTTACCTACTTGCAATCTTCCTGGTAGTTGGAAGGGCGGTCTATGACCCTGCACAAACAGCCTATCTGCCTAACGTTTGCACAGACGACGAGTTGCTGACGGCCAACGCACTGGTCTCAGGGGGATGGTCGGCATCGATGGGTTTCGGTGCGGGCATTGGTGGCCTAGTGATATCGCAGTATGGCATCGAGATAGGCCTGATGGTTGACTCTGTGACCTTCCTCTTCGCTGCTCTGATGATATCCACATTACCCCAAGGAGGGCCAGAGCAGTCAGAGAGAAAGTCTGCCAATCCTATCGAAATGTTCAGAGAAATCTTCGCAGGTTGGAGGTACATTCTCGCTCGTCCGGAAATCAGGAGGCTGCTGCTAGCGAAGGGTGGATGGGCGACCGGTGGCGGGGCACAGGTATTCCTCCTAATCCTGATAGGGATGGAGGCTGGCTTCGGAGAGGTCGCGGCGGGAATCGGCGTTGTCTACCTTTGCAGGGGCTTCGGCTCGGGTTTCGGACCGATAATCGCTCGGCCCCTGATGGCGATGGAGAAATTGATGCCCTACATCATTGGCTTCGCCCTCGCCGGGGCCGGTTTGCTGTACGTCGGGGTATCGACCTTCGAGTGGGGCGTGCTGACACTGATCTGCATATTCTTCAGCCACGGTTTCAGCGGGGTGTCATGGGTATTCAGCACGACCATGCTCCAGAGGAGGTCGGATGACGAGTGGATGGGAAGAGTTGCGGGAACAGACAATCTGATCATCACACTAACGATGGGGGTTTCCACCCTCCTAGCCGGGATAGGGATGGAGAACGAGGTCGTGGAGCTCAGGGAGATGCTTCTAATCACGGCAGGTATCCAGATGTTTGTGGGGCTGCTTTGGTTGACACTGGCCTCACCCCAAGAGAGGAGTTTGCTAGATCAGTCGGTCTAGACCCACCAGCACTACGATAGGAGCTATGGAAAACAAGATGTTCTGGAAGAGCGATCTTGCAGATGCCTGTGCCCTCTTTGTGACGCGATCTTGAATCTCCCTGTCGAACTTCTCCATGGCTGCCGATGCAGGCTCCTTGACCTTGCCAAGAATATCTTCGAGTGCGTCGGCACCCATATCCAGTAATCCGTACACGATTTCCTTCAGGGGGTTATCGACAGGAGCCATAGTGGTGACCCCATCCACCTCATGATCGACATCTATTACCTCCCTCCAGGGCCTGGGTATTCCCGTCTCGGTAACATTCTGAAGAATCTGACGACCGGCGACGGCACCCTGAACGACCATCTTGGCGGTACTGAGGTTGTATTTCGAAATCGTCTTAATGTCCCTTCTAGAGCGCATTACCTTGGAGAAATCTGAGAGGAGCCACGCCAAACCTGCGAGGATCAAGAGAAACACACCAATTTGGGGTGTTTCATCCCAAGAGGGCCAACCGATTGGCCCGAGCCAGTACCGAGCCCCTATGGCAATAAGGGCAGGTAGGATGAATGCCATGACTTCGTTAGCTACGATTAGCCAGAACCCCTTTACTGGAAGTGACTTGATCTGACCAAGAAACCACCTGACATGCTTTGTCCTCTCTCCAGGAGGGGCATATGTGTTAATCAGGTCTACCAATGGAGGGGAGATGAAAACGAGTCTCAAAATAAACGGGATTGCAAGCATCAACAAGTATGCATCCCATGGTGACGCGGGGGGCATGCTGGGTATAGCAAACGCATCCGCCATGTGCTTACTCAAGAGAGCCTCAGCAATCAACCTCTCTACGAATTACAGTAAATTATCTCCTAACGCTGGATAGAGTATCGGCCTGGGTCATCGCAGCCCTGAGAAGGAAGAATGCGATAATGCACCCTAAGAAGAAGCTCCCGCCAATATACACGTGGGTCTCGAACATTAGTATCCCTATGGCGGTCAGCGACAGGTAGGAAATTGTCTGGCAAATCAAAGAGAGCCTCTGGAGCATGATGTACTCGATTTCGTGGACGTTGGAAGCCTCCTGGATGTATGAGTTGATCAGGAAGAATATCGCTTGGAATGGGAGTGCGGCCGCTAGGATGGCTAGGCATGCAACTGTGACTATCTCAGGATTTTCGGGGTCGAGTTCTAGTCCTCTGAACAAGAGGTTACCAGTATTCAGACCGATAATGGCTGCGTGGATTGCCCATGCCTTGTCGGCCGGGGTTTCTTCTCCATCCTCCCCAATTGGTACAACCATGTAATGCTGCCATCCGATTCACCATTGAAGGTTACTCAGGGGAAAGAAGCTGTGGGGGTGGTTGTTGAAGTCCCCGTGAAACATCACACGCCGGGTGCTCTGCCCTTCATCATCCTCCTCCATATTGGAGGTATCAAGCAGGGCCACCAGCATGCGTAGTAGCCGGATGGCAGGCTTGGTGAGTCGGGATATGGCCTGAGCTTCCAAAAGGGGACTGATGCCCTCAGGTGGTGGTCTGAATGCCTCGTTAGTTCCAGAAGACTCCATCTCGACCATCGGGCCTCGGTGTTCCAAGCATGGTCTTCCTCGAACTTCTTGCTTCCATCTGCCCTCCTGAGACCCCAGTGCCGGATGTAGTTGACATACTCCAGAGTCAGTATTGCTATCAGGGATAGAACCATCCATCCAGCCAATATTGGCAACGCCCATGACTGACCGATTAAGTGAGATGCCGCCAGTGAGGCGATCAGGACAATCTGTGCGATGAGCCCCCTCCATGAGGGATTGCTCATTCCAGTCCTCCCCTTACGGTCATGAACCCTCACAGACGAGATGAACTGCCCGGGAATGGTGGATATCCAGAAGGACCAGATTCCCTGGTCATATGTGGCACTGGCAGGATCACTGTCTGTTGCCACGTTCTTGTGGTGGTTGTGGTTGTGCTCAGTAGTGAAGTGGGGGTAGTTGATGCTGAACAATAGCGCCCTAGCGAGCCTCCACCCGGGGCTCTTGGGCCTCTTGTGCCCAAGCTCGTGGGCAGTCACTATGGCGGATGCTGCGGCCACTAGGCCCGTTGAAAGGGATGCCGCCAGTAGCCACCCCGTCATTCCCTCGGAGGCAGCGAATACGACGAACGTCCCCAGCATAACGAAGTGTAGAATTCCATGGACCCAAAGTAGTGCCTCGAATGGGGTGCCCGATTCCCTAGGCGGGCGAGGAGTCTTCGATTCGCCCATGACCACATCCAGAATTGGTCCAACGCCCCAGATGAAAACCACTCCCATGAGAGTATATGCGCCACCTAGGAGATTCCCCGAAATTGCGAGAGCGGGGCTGATTAGACCCAGAAGGTGGACCGGCCAGGGCTCGGGTGCCAGTTCCGCCTCACTCATACAGGTGGGCGTGCTTGGCCCTCGTCTTAGCAATTTTCGGAGCCACAACCATCATGCAATAGGGGTTTGAAGGGTTATTCTCGAAGTAATCGTGGTGATATCCCTCGGCCTCATAGAATTTCTCAAGGGGGGCCACCTCAGTTACTATTTCCTCCTCAAAGACTTCCCTGAGGTCTTCAATTACCGACAATACGTCATCCCTCTGCTGATTACCGGAGTAGAATACTGCACTCCTGTATTGGGGGCCTATGTCATTGCCCTGCCTGTTGAGTTGAGTGGGATCGTGACAAGTGAAGAAAACCTCCAGAAGGGCGACTCTATCCAGAACTGATGGGTCGAACGTGACCATTACGACCTCTGCATGGCCCGTCCTCTTTCCGCATACCTGCTCGTATGTCGGGTTTTCCAGGTGTCCGCCCGAGTATCCGGGAACAATCTCGGAGACCCCCCTCAGGCCCTTGATGGCGCCCTCGACACACCAGAAGCACCCTCCTCCGAGGACGATTGACTCCAACGTTTCACCTCCTGTAGTTTGGAGCCTCGCGGGTTATCTCAACATCGTGTACGTGTGATTCAGAGAGCCCTGCATTGGTGATTCTAACGAAGTCGCACCCGTCTTTCATCTCGGGAATGCTCCCGTTTCCAGTGTAGCCCATCGAAGAGCGGAGTCCACCAACGAGCTGGTGGATGACGTTCTCAACGGGCCCCCTAGCTGGGACCCTACCCTCGATTCCCTCGGGGACGTACTTCCTGGTGTCTCCCTGCTCGGATTGGAAGTATCTGTCATGGGCCCCCTTGCTCATTGCACCGACGGAGCCCATTCCTCGGTACACCTTGTATGACCTCCCCTGGTAGAGGATAGTCTCACCGGGTGACTCATCTGTGCCAGCAAGCAAGGATCCGATCATTACGCAATCAGCACCCGAGGCTATGGCCTTGGCAATATCTCCGCTGTACTTGATTCCACCATCAGCAATTACCGGAACCCCCCTGGCCTTGCATGCCTCTACGACGCTCTGCACCGCGGTGAGCTGTGGGACACCAACTCCGGAAACTATCCTAGTGGTGCAAATTGAACCGGGGCCTATCCCGACCTTTACTGCGTTGGCTCCAGCGTCAATCAGTGCGTTAGCGGCCGCGCCGGTTGCTATATTGCCTGCAATAATTGTAGCGCCCGGGGACTTCGCCCTAATCTCTGAGACAGTGTCTATTACTCCGTGAGAGTGCCCGTGTGCCGTGTCTACAACTATGGCGTCTGCTCCCGCCTCGATAAGAGCCATAGCCCTGCTCACCCCCTTGGCCCCTGTGCCAGTGGCTGCAGCCACCCTTAGCCTTCCCTGGTCGTCCTTGCACGACACAGGGTGGTCCCTTGTCCTCTGAATGTCCCTGACGGTGATCATGCCTGCGCAGTTGCCCTCTTCGTCAACTACGACGATCTTCTCTATCCTGTGCTTCTGGAGAAGCCTCTGAGCCTCCTTGGGGTCGTAATCCTGCTCGACGGTCACGATATCGCTGGTCATCATCTCTGAGACCTTCATTGAGTCGTCCTCTACAAATCGGATATCCCTGTTGGTGATTATTCCCGCTAGCCTTCCCCCTCCATTTACGACGGGGAAACCGGAGAACCCGTATCTTGTCTTCATCTCCCTTAGTTCACCGATCGTCATGTCTGGATGTACGGTGATTGGGTTTAGGACGAGTCCGGACTCGAATCGCTTTACCCTCTCGACCTCCGATGCCTGCTCCTCTGTTGACATGTTCCTGTGGATTACCCCCATTCCCCCTGATTGTGCCATCGCAATGGCCATTGAGCTCTCGGTGACGGTATCCATGGCAGCAGATATGATTGGTATATTCAAGGCGATTTCCGATGTCAGTCTGGTGGAGATGTCGACCTCTGCGGGTAGAACCGCCGACTCTGCGGGCATCAGAAGGACGTCATCGAAGGTCAGAGCCTCGGGAATGCCGTCTTGCGCCATTAGGGATGGCGTATGGCATCGATACTTGAACGATTCTATGTCGTATCGAGAGGTGAGTCGGGGAGAGGGTTGTGATATTGTAAGCGTCGTATTGAAAAACCCCGGTTGGTGGGCCGGGGACCATGTCCAAGAGAGGAGCTGAGAGGCTGGTGATGATAGGGGGGAGAGAATGGATTGGAATTCCCGAGCTTGAAAGCAGCCCTCTTCTTGCTAAGATCGATACTGGAGCTTGGTCCAATACCTTGCACGCATCTGACATTGAGGTGATTGAGTCGGATATGGAGACTCGAGTCAGGTTCAGGTTGGAAGACCAGGGAAGATGGGTTGAGAGGCCTCTGCACGATTGGCGTAGAGTCAGGGACACTGGAGGTCATGACACACTAAGGCCGGTGATCAGGACCACCCTAGAGATAGCGGGTATGGACTTCGACATTGAGATGTGCCTGCAGGATAGATCGAGGATGAAGCACCGGTTGATCCTAGGGAGGCGCTTCCTCAGAGAGGGTTTCTGCATACACCCCAGGAGGGAGTGTATTCACTCGAATGAGCGCACAGTTCCAAGAATAGTGCTGGAATTGTGATTTCTCCATCCATGTCTATTAGCAACGTCCTCATGGGGAGGCTGTGACCCAGATTAGAACGGAGGGTGCTTACTCCCCTATATCGGAGCCTTCCCCGTGGTGGCTGAGGGGGATGGCCATCTTCATGGCCATCATGGGACTCTTCTACCTGTTCAACACAGTCATGATGGCTCTAGTTCCCGTACTTTCCTCGGGATTCATGGATATGGAGTGGGAGGAAATTGAGGAATATCCGGAGGATGGCACCGAGGAAGAGAAGGAAGAGTGGGAGGAAGGGAAGGTCGCATGGGAGGACATGCAGGACTACATGGGTGAGATGATGGAAATGATGCGTCCAATTACTCTCCACAACGGTCTTCTCGCCATAATGGGGTTTGCAAGCGCGGTGCTCCTGTGGACCAACAGGGAGGCTGGAATCAAGTCGGTCGGCGCATGGATAGCTGTGAATCTGGCAGGCGGCGTCTGGATGATGTGGAAGATGTCCGAGATTGGCTTTACCCCTATCGACGACTACGGTCCCGAGGCCGGAGGTACTGCCATACCAGACCTAGTGAACCAGGTCTCACTATTGTTTGGCGTTGGCCAGATGGTAATCTGCAATGGGATTCTCCTAGCCATATTGTTCCTAGTTGCTAGCAAGTCCAAGCCAGAAACCTCATTCGACATCCCATCTGGTTTCCGATAGGATAGAATCACTATGTTCAAGAGGTCGTTGCCTTCTCCTGTTTCATGGAACAAGTAGTGAATGGCATACTCGTGGTAAACACGGAGACGATACCGGGGAAGATGATAACCGAAACATTGGGGGTGGTCAGCGGTTCGACCGTGAGGGCCAAGCACCTGGGGAAGGACATCTTCGCGGGACTCAAGAACATTGTAGGAGGGGAGCTTGCTCAGTACACAGAACTCCTCCAGGAAAGCCGTCAGGAGGCTGTGGGAAGGATGGTCGCTGATGCTATGTCGATCGGGGCCACAGCAGTGGTGAACGTGAGGTTCGCGACTTCCGCTATCACCGCGGGCGCTGCAGAGCTGTTCGCCTACGGGACCGCCGTGAAGTACGAGTGAGACGGGGTCTTTCGATGGCTGAGTTTGCAATATTGGGAATATTGGGCATTTTTGCATTGCCCTTCCTCCTACTTACGCTATTTTGGGCGATTTACGGCATTGCTATGCCGCTAATGTTCATCTGGGGCATGCTTACCAGTGGAAGGAATCTGGACAAAATGATAGAGGAGACGAACGCGAGGGAGCGGTCCACGAGGGCAACCCTGGGAAGGGATCCGCTAAGCACGGTTGACAGGTGGATGGTCAGATCCGATGTCACTAACTCAGGACTGATATACGCTAGCGGAGTTTTCGGACCTAGCTACTGGCAGCTGATGATTGCCTGGGTGAACAACCTAACTGGCGGTTCTGTAACTGTATTCCAGAAGGTAATCTCCGCAGGAAGAGCAGAGGTTATGCAGAGGCTACGTGAGAACGCCATAGAGGCTGGCTGGGATGATGTGGTCAACGTCAGGATAGATACTGCTGATATGACGCCCCAATCGTCACAGAGGGGAAGAATCAGGGGCGTCGAGGTGTTTGCATACGGTACGGGGATAAAGTACTCCTAGGACTCGTTGTAGATTGGCGACTCGTCCAGATGCATTGCGAGATTGAACAACCACCAAGAAATCAAGTCGAATGACTCGACCAGGTTCTGCACCCCTGTCCCATTGTCGGTCACCATCATGTCAATCATCGTCTCTAGGGTATCGCACGGCCCGTGATAGCAGTCTGAACCGCCGGTGAGTGAGCCGAAGTCCATCGAGACCACCCCAAGCTGGTCTGCTATCCTCTCGTAGTCACTCCTGCCCCTCTGAGACTCGTGCACCGAGATAGAGAGTCTCTTCTGGTCACTAGAGTCAACATCCTTCATCGAAGCGTACCCCTCGGTGTTGTATATCTCCCTCCCGAGTCGTAGTGCCTCAGCGATGTCATTGTTGTTGGAGCCTATCCACTCAGTGAGCCTTACCATGGGCCACTGTTCGTTAATCTGGTTGTCCGTCTCCGGGATTATATCCACAACGAGAGTGTAGTATCCTGGCCAGTTGGTACCCACTGCATCGGCGTTCAGGTAGTTAGAGAGGGTGACTCCCGAAGGGATATTTTCGATCCACATGTCGACTCCGTCATAGCCGTTCTCCTCGTTGGACCAAAAGCACACCACGATTGTTCTGCGGTGGTCGAACTGAGCCAGCCCCCTGGCGGCCTCTAGGACCAGGGCTACTCCTGCCCCATTGTCATGCGCGCCTATTTGCGAGCCGCCTCCGGGTGGGCTTCCCGGCTCGGCTATGTCAAGATGCGCTCCCAATACCAGCCACTCGTCTGGGAACATCGTTCCTTCCTTGTATCCACAGACATTGACGGCATAGGAGAAATCAGAAATCCAGTACCTGTGGACCTGCGAGTCGTATCCCATCCCCTGCAGCTCCCCCTGCATGTAATTGGCAGCCCTCATGTATGTTGGATCATTGAGAGTAAAGGGGCCCCATCGCTGATTGTAACCAGTATCAGGGTCAGCGAATTCCTCCAGCCACTCGAAGACACTGAGGCCGTCAATAATTCCAGTTCCATGCATTGAGCCCTCCTCAGTAGAGAAGCCAGACCTATTCTCCCTGAAAACAGACATCTGTATGTGCGAGTAAGGAGAGCTGTTGAAGGAAGGTGAGTCGAACCATTCTCCCCAACTCTGGTTAGTTTGCCTCAATGGCCATTTCATTCTACCCTCCTCGCCTAGCAGGAAGTATGCCGAGTCGGTGTTCGAAGGTGCTAGCATTTGGATAGTCTGAGAGCCGGGTTCGCCGAAATGCAATGTCGTGCCATTAACGACAAAACCTGAGGAGGGGTCGAACACTAGGTACGGGACGTGTACGCTCATTGGACTGGCTACCGAGAACTCAACCTCCTGTAACTGGGCACCGGAAAGAATGGCTGGATTGACCTCTAGATCGGCAGTGGGTATCATGGGGCTGTCGTCCTCAGAGGATAGGCACCCCTGGAATGTGCCCGAAATGAAGACCAGGGCAAACAGTATCGCGGTTATCCGCCTCATCGGCGACGGATGTGAGTGGTTCGTATATGGATTGGGTAGAACGAGTCAATTTCAAGACGTGTTGTCCGCACGCATGCCCCTCGGACACGGCCCCTCTGCGGGATTCGGAGTCGGGGGTGAGTGCTTGCAAAGTCCCGTGACAAAGATAGACCCGGTGATAGCCGCACGCCTTTCGAAGCAGAAGTACCAGCTCGTGGGAGAGCATGGTGGAGTGAAGACTTGCCACTGGACGAAGCAGAGCCTGATCGCAGACAGGTCTTGCTACAAAGGCACATTCTACGGCATAGAGAGCCATGGGTGCATGCAAATGGCCCCCAACGTCGATACTTGCAATCTTGGCTGCACTTACTGCTGGAGGGAGCCCCATTCTGATACCCTCAACAAGATCGATGACGACCCGTACGAGTTGTATCTGGAATCCGTAAGGGGCCATAGGCGTCTTCTCACTGGGTTCGGAGGGAACCCCAAGGCCGATCCTGAGAAGTTCGCGGATGCTCAGAATCCGAAACATGTGGCGATCTCGCTGAACGGTGAGCCTACGCTTTACTCGAGGCTCGGTGAATTCCTAGACGTCTGCCACCAGCATGGCACGTCCACATTCCTAGTGACAAACGGAAGTCTGCCGAAGGTGATCGAGAACCTAGACCCGCTCCCAACACAACTCTACGTCTCAGTGGATGCTCCGAACAAGGAGATATTCGATAGGTTATGCAAACCGAAGTTCGACCAGGGGGCTTTCTACAAGCTAGAGCAGACCTTGGAGCTCCTGCCCAGCTTGGATACACGTACCGTTTGCCGACACACCCTGATCAAGCACGAGTCACTGGGCCACCACGAGGACTACGCCCGGTTGGACAACATTGCTGACCCTGACTTCATCGAGGCGAAGGGGTATGTCAATGTCGGGAATAGCCAGAACAATCTCTCGATAGAGAACATGCCAACACACCAGGAGATTCTGGATTTCTCCAACATACTGGCTCCAATGGTCGGAAGAGAAGTTCTTTCTGACAGGAGGGAGAGCCGTGTGGCGCTTATCGGGAAGGAAATGATTCCAGTCACCCTTCCTGAGAAGGTAAGGGAGCTCCCGAAGGACCTCGGTATAGCAAAGCCCCAGAGGTTCTTACTCCCTCAGGCTTGAACCATCGGTCTGCTAGAGCCGCATTCTGGGCAGCGCTGCTCCTGACTTTGCCCGTAATCATGGAAGCATGCTGGGCATGTGGCCGATAGCTTGAATTCGGCCTTTCCATCGATGTCTATCCTCTCATCAGAGACTCTTTCCAGATTCAGGGAATCACGTACTATCTCAGGCAGTTCGAATCTCCCAGGTCCACCGATTTGAGTGAGGATGTCGGGAGGGAGTGTGACAGTTCCGGTGTCGTCGATGATTAGTTCGCGGCTGCCCGAAAGGTCCGCGATGTCAACGTCCGTGCCGTGCTGGGCGACGAATCTGCCATCCCTGAGTTCCAGCGATCGTTCGCAGAAAGCGGCCACCTCCTTGTTATGTGTGACTAGGAAGAAGGCTACATCTTCCTCCCTGTGCAGCGTGTCGAATAGCTCCAAAACCTCTCTACTGGTAATCGGGTCCAAGGCCCCTGTCGGCTCGTCTGCGAGTATCAGCTTGGGCTCGGTAATCAGAGCTCTGGCGATAGCGACTCTCTGTTGTTCCCCGCCTGAGAGCTCCTCCGGCATACCACCGGACCTTTCCCCCATGCCCAGGCGGTCCAATAGGGCCTGTGCCTTCGACCTTGCAACACCCGGAAGTACGCCTTGGTGGCGAAGAGGCTGGGCTACATTGTCCAAGGCATTCATATGGGGGAGGAGGTTTGAGTCCTGGAAGATGAAGGACACAGTTTCCTGACGGAGTTTGACCAATTCGTTTCCTGTGAGTCTGGTCATTCTATTTCCTGCCAGTTCGACCCCGCCGGCTGAAGGCTTCATCAACCCGCCCAGGCACTTGAGAAGTGTTGACTTCCCAGATCCGGATGGCCCGATGACAGCCACTGCCTCTCCCTCGAGGACAGTGACATGAAGTCCTCTGAGGGCAACTACGTTGCCGTCTTCTGCCTTTGAATCGTAGACGTGGTAGAGTCCGTCCGCCTTCAGAATCTCATTCTCCTCAGACATATTCTCACTCTCCTTTCAGCACCACTGCCAAGTCTGCTTGCAGGGCCTTTCTAGTTGTGTAGAGAAGCGCTACAAGAACGGCGAATAGGACTGAGATGTTGACTAATGCTAAATCAAACCATGGCCAAACCAATTCTCTTGCTATGGGGGCGCTTTGACCTAGGAACAATTGGAAGATGTATCCGAATATTCCGAAGAAGCCGTTGAATGACTCGGCGATTGCGAGGCCGAGGATTACACCCAGTGCCATGCTGACAGTCAGGATTGAGAGGATCTCGAAGAGAACTAGCCTCATCACCTGGTTTGGGCTCGCGCCGATTGCCTGTAGGATTGCCAGTTCTCTCTTTCGCTGGGTTAGAACGAGTGAGAGGAACACGAAGGCCGATGCTACTGACGCCAGGGAGGCTACGATGAACTGCATGCTTAGTAGTCCGGGGGTACCGAAAATTAGACCGCCGTTTCGCTCATTTTCACGATGCGCGGTGGACCAGTCGGATGCTGCACTCACACCATTTCCATTCACCATCTCGGCACTGACTGCTCTGAGGGCGTCAGCACAATCATTGTCGGTCTGGTCGCACATCTCGAAGAACCATCGGGTAGAGGCGAACGAGTCCGCAGTAGCGTTCCCAACTAGCTCCCTGTAGGTGGACTCGCCGATGACGATTGCCTGCTCAGCCTCGGAAGCGGAAAGGCCTGGTACCCATCTGTGCCTTCCTTGGTATTCAACTGCTGATTCGGTCGTTGTTGTTGTAACGATGAGTTCGAAGTTTGGCCCCAATTGGAAGTCGTAATCAGTGTACTCGATGGTCTGACTCCCTCCCGCCTCCAAGTCATCGAAAACGTCCCTGGCAGAGGAACCAGCGGTGAACCCTCCGGATGACCAGGAGGATACTGTCGCGTCAATGTCGTCCCCTGGTATCGCTTGTGTGTCCCATATCAGGGTGTCATCATGTCCATCGAACAGGACCCATGTCCTTACCAACGCGTTCTCCCCCTTTGGATTGGTGAAAATATCGGCTACTGCAGTCATGGATGAGATGCCTGTGATGTCGGCGTCACCGGCCCTTTCTATTGCCAAAATCATCTCTGCCCTGGCCTGCTCCTCTGTCACTGCGGATTCGAACTGGACCTGCATATCCGAGCCAGTCTGGGCAGATGTGGTACGCTCATCTACTTCGGT
>MDSY01128564.1_pt1 | contig 35352 bp, 25 predicted proteins | sample 811131 | NCBI WGS metagenome assembly MDSY01 (sample SAMN05326643, study PRJNA326480) | marine metagenome | isolation source: seawater | place: Atlantic Ocean: South West | collected 2010 | reverse complement strand
CTCCACCATCGCGAGCTTCAAGTCAGGCATCAAGGACTTGGCGGCGTCCCCGCGTAACAGTACGCACCGCGCGGCGGGAGGTAATACACTGTCAACATCATCCACATCCTCCATCTCCGCTCCGTCCAACAGAAACTCAGCGGACACGCCCAACGCGTCGCCCGCGACCCTGGCCACCGCCAGCGAACCCGGGTCCCCAACCTCCATGTCCTGCGCCAGCTCGCCCACTAAATCCGCCAAAGGCGCAACCTCGTCAGGGTGGAACCCGAACACGAGGATCACGCCCGGGGCTGGTGCGTCCGCGCCAACCTCAGTGTCATCAGATGGGGCGGCGGCGGTGGTTGCGGAAGGCGCCCTCAGACGGATGAGATTACTACGACGATGCGCGACGGCGAGACGCGTGCGCGCGCACGACAGCACACGCGCGCCATCTGACTGAGCCAGGATGACATGCGACTGGACGGCAAACATCGCGCGATGCGCTGACGCCCGTGCGGCACGGGAGTGACAGCCGCGGAGTGGCAGCATGAGACGTTAGCAAATGAAACCAGACGGGCACCGAAAACTGAGTGAAAGTGGGCACTTGATTCATGATCAGTTCAGTCGTTCCTGCGCAACATACATGGCGGGTCGACTCAGCCTCGGCTTCGCGGCTGCCGGGCTCATTCGCGGGCACATACCTTCCCCGCGCGTCGTAGTGAGCGCGAGTTCGTGTCGAGTTCGCGTCGTGTCCGCGCTTCGCGGAACCTCCAGCGCGAGGCGACGTTTCTCGGAAGAGTGGAACAATGATGTTGGATCGGCTCTGTACGAATCGATCGGAGATATCGACCGAGCCCCACAACCGTTAACCCCCCCAAGCGCAGAACAACAGGACGTCGTGAAATCCGTCCGCTCACGGGTAAACGTGGTGGTCGAAGCGGTGGCGGGCAGTGGCAAAACAACCACAGTGCTGCACTGCGCGAGAGAGGTGCCAAAGCTTAAATTCCTAGTCCTCACGTACAACGCCCGATTAAAATTAACCACTCGGCAACGCGCGAAGGAACTGGGGCTTGGAAACGTAGAAACACACTCGTTCCACGCGTGTGCGAGTAGGTACTACTCGCCTGACTGCAGAAACGACGAAAGCCTTCGCCAGGTAGTGGACTCCAACACAAAGCCGCACTCCAAAATATCCTTCGACTGTTTGGTCATCGACGAAGCTCAAGATTTAACGCCGTTGTTACACAGATTTGTTTTGAAAATTCTAAAAGACGCAAAGGACGCGGAGGCGGATACCAGACTAAATACCCATACAAATACTCCCCCCACTCTGCTCGTCCTGGGGGACTCACGACAGTCGATTTACCAATTCAGGGATGCGGACCCGCGGTTTTTGACGATGGCGGATAGAGGGTTGTACTACGTTCCGAACAAGATGGAAAATGGCTCGACTGAAAATGACGAAAAAGAAAATTCAGAAATCCCGACTTGGCGCCACCACACGTTGCGCACGTCGTTTCGGGCCACCCCGAGGATTGCATCCTTTGTCAACGACGCCATGCTGGGCTTCGAGTGCATCAAGACGGTTGATAGACCCCCACATCTTGCGTTACCCGACGGCAACCGAGGCGCCCCAGTAACGTACATGGTGGGTAACGAGTTCGCGCTGGCTCAAACGGAAATCGCGGATGAAATTGAATTTTTACTAAACACCAAAGGGTACGCGCCCGACGACATCTTTGTGTTGACGCCGTCGTTGAAAGGCGCAAAGCTAAATTCCAAAACCCCTTTAGCGCAGCTGGAGAACACGCTGGTCATGAGCTGTAAGATTCCAGTGTACGTGAGTTTAGCGGACGAAGAGGAATTGAGTGATAGCTTAACGCGCGGCAAGATATGCTTCACCACGTTCCATTCGAGTAAAGGGTTGGAACGACCAGTCGTGTTCGCGTTCGGGTTTTCCGAAAACTACTTCACGTACTTTGCGAGAGATGCGCCGAAAGAGGTGTGTCCTAATACGTTATATGTTGCGGCGACGAGAGCGAGCGAACGCCTTTACGTCGTCGGTGAGTCCGAAGAAGGCGGCAAGCTTCCGTTTCTACGATTGGACCCCGAGAAGTTCGACAAGTGGGGCGTTCCTACGCCTGATTGGCTGGAGGTTCGGCGATACGGGAAATTGAGACCTGTCTCGGACACTATACCAGTCCCAGCATCGTCCTTCGCCGTGACAGACTTGGTGAAGTTCCTTCCCGAGCAGGTTATGAGGGACGCGGTGGAGGCAGTTGGCGCGACAACGGTGGAGCACGCGTTGGTCAGCGCGGAGGTGGACGCGTCGGTGCCTTCCCTGGCGGGCGCAGGGTTGATCGAGTCCGTTAGCGACATCACGGGTCTCGCGGTGGTCGCGGTGCATGAACACAGACACGAGAGTAGTTCGAATGTGCCTGAGAACAGATACGATAGTAACAGCGCGCACACTACTTCATTAGCGAGAAGGTTACAAACGTCGTTACAGAAGATGGAAAAGCAACTGGAACAAAACGCGGCGCAGCGGAGTACGAGGAGCGACGGTAATAGCAATACCCGAGTGGATTTAATCGTGGACGACGTGGAGGCGATCCGGCAGATGCGCGGGGTGCTGTCCACGACGCCCAATCACGTCCGCGATTTCTTAAAACTCGCTGCCTGGTACGAAGCCATGGAAGGCGGATATCTGTTCCGTCCGTTCCAGCTCTCGAACTTCGACTGGGTCACGAACGAAGCCGCGTTTGAAATAGCGAGGGTTCTGGAGAAACACCTGCCCACTGAAAATTTAAACAATGACGTTCGACCTGCCCCCGCTAAGTACGAAAAGCGGTACGACGTTTCGTTTCGCTTCGGGGCGGCGGTTGTTACTATAAGGGGCGCGGCGGACGTGGTCACCGCCGCTGGTCCAACCGGTGAGCTCTTCGAAGTAAAGTGCGTCAACAGGTTACTTCCGGAACACTTACTACAACTCGCGCTGTACCAGTGGCTGGATGCGTTCGGAGTGCTGCAGAGGAAAATAAACAAAGCACGGGAACGGAAAAGGCAGAGGGAGGGAGGGTCTGAGAGTGACGGTTCGGATTCCGAAGGTTCCTCTAACACCAAAAGACCGCACCGCGGGTGGAAGGGGAGCGGCAAAGGGAAACGCGAGTACACGGAAGAGGAGAGCGAGGACCCGGTGAGTTTGCTGGAGCAGTTTCTCGCCGCGGGGGGGGACGAGCGAAAAATCATGCGACGCGCTGTTTTGCTAAACTCGCGGACCGGCGAGGCGGTTGAGTTGAGGTGCGATTTGAATGCTCTGACCAAGGTAGTGCTGACGTTGGTGGACCAACGCATTCGGAACAAAGTCGCGGTGAGCGATAAAGTTTTTTTGCAAAACGCCGCGAACGCCGGCGCGGCAATTCACGAAAAGGCGACGAGCAATAGCGACGGGGGGTTCGTCCCAACGCCCGCGATCGAAATGGTTACGGGTGACACGACAAACGAAAAGGCCGAAACGGTCGAAACCGCGCCGGAAAGGAAACAAGGACGGGGGTTGGTGAAAGTCACCGAGGGGAAGAAAGACGTCGACGCCGCATCTGAAGAATCGCCGAGTCCGTCTGTTTCAAAAGAAACAAAGGCTGTCTCGAACAAAAAGAAACCCGTCGCTCCCCCCGGCGCGCGGTCAGTGTCCACCTCCGCGTCCAGTGATATTTCTGATTTCATAATCGTGAACGGGGTGGAACGCGCGTGCAATATGAAGCGGCGGGTGCTGACTGACGGCGACCAGGCTCGCCCGAGGGGACGCGCGCCTAAGGGGTCGCCGTTCTGGGACAGCGTGGAGGGAAAATTTGTCGCTGAAGACACGAAGGGGTTATGAATTTTAGTATAGGTAACAGGACGGATAAATACTCCATAAAATATGATGGCATAATTAAATACTCACCCCACTCTTTATATCCCCACTTCACCCCCCGCGAAGAACATCGGGTCGGACCCCCCCCCTCCCGAGGGGTCCACGACGACCATTGGGCGCATCTCGCAGTTTTGCGGCCACTTTCTGGTTTCCAGCTGCACGTGTTTGGCGCACCCGAGTTGGTCGGTAGCGCCGAACTCTCTCAACATCGCGGCCATGAACGCCGAGTGCGTCACGACGGCGATGTGCTGCTCTGGTCGTTTCATGACCCACTCCATGAACAAATGGGCCCGGGCGCACATCCCGGTGTTGTCTTCGTTCATGGTTCCCCACAGCGCGTCGTTCTCCTCGGTGATTTCCGAAAAGTCGACGCCGGGGAACATTCCCTTATACTCGCTCGTCGTTCGTCTTCGATCGCACGGGTTCTTGCCGATGTGCTCTCTGCACAGCTCGCACGCCAGGAACGGCAACGGCGCCCTGGTGTTGGTTACCCGGTGGGCGATGGGGGGGTGGCCTGGACGAACACCCTCAATAGGCGTGCTTCCCACGAACATGAGATTATTAATCTCATGTGAACTCACTACCCTCAAGTGTTCCCCCCCCAAGCTCCCCACCGCGGTTTCCAGCGCGCGCATCAACGGCGACACCACGACGCACTCGATCCTGTCCAACAAACTCTCAGCCCCGTCGTGCGTCGTGGCCCTTTCCAGGTGATTTCTCAGCGCCGCGCACTGTTTCCATCCTTTTTCATCTAAATGCGCGTCGAAGAACTGCTCCGATTTATACGCATCGTGGTCCTTCTCCCCGAACAAGTTGTGGTACCCCTCGCCGTGGCGGATCAAGTACAACGTCTTGGTGTGGCGCAGGGGGGCGAGGAAAAAACGGTGTGACGACTCATCACCCGCGGGGGCCAGGGAGGAGGACATCGGGAGACTCGTGCGACCGTAAATGATTAGTGTGAGTGGGCACACGTGGGTGATTTTGGCGGGCACTCCAGAAACGCATCAGATCGACTCTTTCCCTCCTCACACTCACGCGCGCTTTGCACGCACGCGACACACACGACCCTTACACGATGAGTGGCAGAGGTGAACAAGGAGGTGGGCGAGGTGGTGGAGGCCGCGGTGGGGGTCGCGTCGGTGGCGGAGGGCGAAGCGGAGGTTTCCCCGTGGGTGGAAGATCGGGAGGCAGAGGATCTGGTGGTCCTGGTTTCGGCGGCCGTGGCAACTCCGCGGACCGCAAAGCCGGCCGCCGCAACGCGCAGCTTCAAAAAGTGGACGCGAAAGGCAAAGCGGAGGCTGATTTCTACTTCAAACTTCGGGCGGAGGAGATGGGTCGCAACCAAAGCAACCGAACGCAATCGAAGGATCAAATCAGACGTGATCGCGATGAGCTTTTCGACAAATCGCACGGATCGTCCGGCATCCGCTTCGACGAGTACGAAGAGGTCCCTGTTACTCGCAGTGGGCCAGGTGCGGAACCGAAAGGCCCACCCGCGTTGACATCGTTCAACGATCTGACCGACACGAAGTTGAGTATTCCGAAATTCCTACTGGAGAACATTAAAAGGTGCGGGTACAATAAACCTACTCCGATTCAAGCGCACTGCGTGCCATTAGCGCTGGACAATGGAAAAAACGATCTCATGTCGTGCGCGCAGACGGGGTCGGGGAAGACGTGTGCATTTTTGCTTCCGGTCATTGCGAGGCTAGATGTTGCTAGGGGGGGGAGTGGAGGAAGTGTAGCAGGCAATGTCGCAGCTACAACTGGTGACACCTCCAAGTACGCCGCCACCCCGGCCGTAGTAGTAATGGCCCCAACGCGAGAACTGGCGATTCAGATCCACCACGAAGCGCGGAGGCTGGTGTTCGACGACGATATGAACAAAACCCCACCAAGAGCAGTAGTAGTGTACGGCGGCGCTGATGCCAAGGGACAGCTACGAGAGCTCACCAAGGGCGTCGATATTCTTGTCGCCACCCCGGGACGGTTACAGGATTTCGTCGACCGAGGGGTGGTTTCGTTTCGAGAAACGAAACACTTGATTCTGGACGAAGCGGACCGGATGCTGGACATGGGCTTCGAACCTCAAATACGGAAGCTGGTGTTACAGCGGGACATGCCTGCTAAGCACAACAGACAGACTTTAATGTTCAGCGCGACGTTTCCAGAAAGTATTCAGAACCTGGCGAAGGAATTTTTACGGAACGGGTACACCTGGGTCGGCGTGGGACGCGTCGGTTCCACGGTCAACGCTATTACGCAAAATTTCGAGCTCGCTACAAACGACAAGAAACACAAGCTGGATTTGTTACTGGAGGCGTTAAGCAAGCCCCCGCCGCCTCAACTCACGTTAGTGTTCGTGCAGAAGAAACGCACCGCGAGCTGGGTCGCCGGGCAATTGATGCGATACCACAACATTGTCGCAGAGAGCATTCACGGCGACCGCTCGCAGTCGCAGCGTGAAAACGCGCTGGCTGCTTTTAAATCAGGCAAAGCGCCCGTGATGGTCGCCACGGATGTCGCCGCGCGTGGAATAGACGTTCCAGGCGTAGCGCACGTCGTGAACTTTGACCTACCCACCGCGGCGGATGACTTTGATTCGTACGTGCACCGGATTGGCAGAACCGGACGAGCAGGGCGGGAAGGCATCGCGACGTCATTTTTCGTCCCTGGGTTTGACCCGAAAACGGGAAACGGGAAAATTGCGCCCCTCATCGCCACGCTGCTCAAGGAACAGAAAAAAGAAGTGCCGAGCTGGATGTTCGGGAGCGGGATAGGTGGGGGTGGAGTGCACAAGGCCGCGCCTCAAAGAGACGCGCGGGCGCCGGAGCAGCGAGGAGGAGGAAGAGGCGGTCGTGGAAATAGAGGTCGCGGTAACACTGGAGGAAGAGGCAACACCGGCGGTCGCGGCAGCGGCGTTCAAGTGTTCGCCGGCTCCGTCCCCAAGCCGATTCCCGTTCCCAATGGCTTGGAATCCAATGATATGCCCGCCTCGGGACGTGGCGGGCGCGGTGGCGGCCGTGGAAGAGGCCGCAGCGGTCGAGGAAGAGGAGGCCGAGGCGGCGATTAATTCTTCTTTGAAATACTTAGAATCTATTCTTTCTATTTGCTTTCACACGTCACCGTTCTCCACCGCTCGTTCTCCCTCCAGGTCCAGTTCCACCCACCGCCCACTGCGCACCGCGTTCGGTTTATGGTTCGAATCAGACTGTTTGTCCATACGCGGCGGGTGTCGCCGGTCCACGGCCAACTCAACTACGTCCGCCGCGATTCCCGGCGTCATTCTCTCCGCCGCCGCTGCCGAGCCGTTCACTTCCAACAGCCACACCTTCCCATTTTCGTCCGGCATGAAGTCGTACCCCAGCACTTGGAACGCGTCGTATTCTTCACTACCACCCATGGCGTCGATGACACAGTTAACCGTTCGCGCCACCGCCCGGCGCATTTGTGAAACGATTGAAGCGTGAAGGGAATCAACACCTGTTTCGGTTTCATTTTCGTTTTCACCGCAAGTATTTGTATTTGTTTTTGTGTTTGTTTTGCTTTCTGCTGAAAGGATATATCTCGAAAAGTCCTTGGAGAACATCTCGTTCCCTTCCTCAAACGTCCCGAAGTGTTCGCTTTTAGTTTGCACGCAGTGGTTGCTGATGTGCGCCGTTTTATTTGTCGTATCGGCCATGTCGAATTGTTCAGAGCACGTTCGGATTATGAAATCATCGTACCAGAATACTTTTCGGTCGTGAGTCACTAAAGTGAACGCCCGTATGTCGAACTTCCGCCCGTCAATTAACATCGGGTTCGTGATGTATTTTTGCACCAGCCAAGCGGGTGGGGCTTTCGGACGTAACGAAATTCTGACGGGCTTCTCTGGTTTTTTGTTTTCGTCGTTGGTCGCATCTGTTGTTTTCTTGGCACTAATACTTTCGAGCGACGCGTCTACCTTGGCAACCGCCTCCTTTGCGCCTGTGCAAATCGCAATGCCCACGCCGTGCGCGCCTCCAGTGGGCTTGCATATCCACACCGTTTCTGTTTCGTTTTCGCACGTGGAGGTTTCCATCAGCTTTTTGCGCTCGCAACTAGACGTGAGAGATTGAGATTCACCCTCACCTGGCGTCACCAAGTAAGTCTGTGGGAGAAAGTCGTCGATGCTCGCGTGCTCCGTGGCTTCGCAGTGCGCTCTTAGGGACCTGACCATCAGCCCTTTCACCGTGATCGCTTTCGATCCGCGGGCGTGGTTCACCATTGGTATGCCGCATGAAGACCCGCCGAACCCGTCCCTGCCCAACCGCGCGTACGGAATAGCCCAACGCTCGGCGATGAGAAGGTCAAAGGACCCTGATGTACTCGCGGTGGCAATCCAGTCGGATCTCGACGCCAACACGCGCTCCACCGCGCAGTACATGGAGCTCCCTCCCGGTTTAGCGGAGTACACGTACGGATCAGAGCATTTCCCTCGGTTGGTTGAAGAGTCAACGTCCTCGACAGGCACCTCACTCGGGGGGAGAGACATCGTGGAGGTGCGCCACGACGTGCGTTCCGAGACCACGGTTATTTGTTGAGACGTAATTTTTCTTGAGATTAATCACTCCACCCTCCCGGGAACATCCTCACCACGTTCCCCCCCATCACTTTCTCTACTTCCTCCGGACTCAACCCCCCCCCGCACTGTTCAATGATCAAAGACGCCTTCTCGTACCCGCACTTCTCGGTGACGAACGGAAAATCGCTGCCCCATATGACTCGATGGGCACCGAAAGTGGAGACTAATTGTTTCAGCTGCTCACCGGTTGATGTGTACGGCCAAACCGAGACCCCCGGAACAGCCACTCGGAACTGCGCCGAGGCTTTCACTACGACTTGAGGGTACTCCGCTAACGAAAGCAAAGCCTGCCAGTTCGAATCCTCCACCCCTTTCACGAACCCGAAGTGGTCCATCATCACCTTCGTGTCCGGGAACTCGGACATCAAGTCTTTGATGTCCTCCAAATGTAAATCCAACCCGTGGAAACACATAAAGCCGACGACCGCGTTTCGCTCGCCCGCGAGCTTGAACATCTCTCTGCCCACAGAATTGTTCATCCGCGTTCCTTCAGGCCACAAACTGGGGTTGAAGCGTACGGCTCGGTAGGGACCGTCCGGTGTCAATAACCCTTTCAACGCCTTTAAACCGCCTCCATTCACAGTCGGATCCGCTAAACAGCAACCGACGAAGCTTCCAGGATGGTCGTTGATACAATTAGTCACGTACGTGTGGTCGAACCCCAGGTTAATGGGCTGCACGATCAACGCGCCGTCCACGTTTGCGGTTTCGAACTGCTTTAACAGGGACTCGGCTGTGGATATGCTCGCGAGACTCGCGGGGGGTTCCTTGCCGTCGGGGTAGGCGTGGATTTCGGGGGATGGCCAGACGTGCAGATGCGCGTCGATTGTTTTCTTCATCACGGCCCCCGTTGCTTTCGTATCCGCCTCGGCCCGGGTCACGACTGACCGACCGCGACCGGTCGCGCGGGCGAACGCGGTGCCGAGCGAGGGTGTTCGGAGGGGGGGGTAACGAACGACGGTGCGCAGACCAAGCACGCAGGATGACGCAGCGTGCATCGCTCTCTGTGAGAAAGTGCTCAGTTTGCTTCGTCTCTTTCGAGACGCACAAGCAAAAACGGTGCATCAATGCGGATGCGGAACTAGTCAGTCCACAGACCATCAAAATGAGGGACAACACCAGATCTCGCAAATAACGAGATCGAAATCGCGCGACCCTTCCCGCGAAGAGTCAACAAGAGGTTTTTCCGAAGCCCCTTCGCATTGGCGGTCGCGGGGTGTACGCGTGGGGTCACGCGAACGACGTCGCGTCACCGAGACGGTGCTACGCGTGCGTGTATCGACCCAGGCGTAGTGTCGATCCCAGGGGGGTTGCCAAGCGAATCGTTCGGCACACCGGGCGCGTTCAAATTCGCACGCGTTTTTGCCTTCACCGGCGGTGGAGGAGATTCGGGGTTGTGAACGGAGGCTCGGGCGGTGATACGTGATACCGGACGAACCGCCATGGGGGCCGGCGTTCTCGCGCGCGTCGATGATGATATCATCGCAGAAGGCGGCACCCGTTTGGAGTTCGAATCAATAGCTGAGGCCCCAATGGAGTACGCAACTTTGAACGATTCCCGCGTCCCCGTCGCATTTGAAAAAAGTTGGACCAGTCGTATCGGGCCTTTCCTGACCGGCGCCGCGCTGGGCACCGCCGCGCACGCTACGTACGCGCTGGTGGAGCAAGGGAATGCGATAGCGATCTTCTCTTCAGACGGGTTACTCGGTAACCTAGGGGCGTGGGTCCTGAGCCGGTCCAACCCCGGCGTAGATCCGGTGGAGCAATTCCTTCGACGCGCTGATCTGCTGCACGACGAGGGCGTTTCTGTGGACAAATTCAAAGACGCGGGTTATACACGTTTGGAGGACTTCTGGGGAATCACCGATGGTGAGCTCGAGGGCTCGTTAGGCATCAGCCAGCCCGCCCACCGGCGACGGTTAGTGCTCCAAGCGGAACGGATGAAAAATGTATTCGAGCAAAATGAAAACCTTTACCAAAACGCGGCGGCGACGATTGTTGTTTTGACGATTTTAGTAACCTTCGTCTTCGCCGTGGCACTCGCCGTGGACCAAAAGTTCCGGAAACGGATAGGCGTGTACGTGGGCATCACATGCGCCATCGGGTGGTACTACGTCAAGACGTATTTAGACAAAGTCGCTCAGAAAAGGGAGCGGAAAAGAGCCGAGCGGTTTATGCGCACCAACAGACGGAGTTTGAGTTTATCGAATAGCGGAGCGTCGCATTCACGCGTTCGCAACTTGCGGCGCGCCGAAACCTCCGACGCGTTCGCGGATGACGACAGCGCGTTCGAGGGCAGTAGACACGGCTCACCAGGAAGGGGGTTTGACGATAAAAATGCACCTGAGCCGGTGCCCCCTGGCTTGACCGGTCCGCTTTGCGACGACACATCGCCTGCGGATGTTTTGTCTCTCCGCGAAAAGTGGAAATCAGGCGGTCAATTCCAGAAAGCACGGCGCAAACTTTTCAACTGGCGACGGTCAAGGGAGGAGTACCCTGATTACGAGGCTGAATTATTAAAATTGAAGCTTGCGGTGCCACAAGATCTAATCACGGACCACACCATGGCTGTGTGCGGGGACTACGACGCGATGTACAGGCGGTTTTTATCGGCGCAAGGGGGCAAAGCTGTGAAAGCGGAGAAGATGTTGAGGAACACGATCGAGTGGCGCCAAAACACTGACTTAGTTGGAAAGATGAGGGTTTGGTCCTCGATCCCAGACGACATAAAGAAGAAGACGTACGAGGGGTACCAGAGCGGGTGGTACAGCTCGCACACATCGTTAGGGTGCCCTGTGTACATCGAAAGAACAGGCAAGCTTCACCTCGCGGAAGTTTTGAAGTTTCTCTCGGCGGACGACATCGTGGATCACCACCTGCGGATGATGGAATGGATGATGCGGGTGCTAATGCCGGAGATGGAGAAGAGGGCGTTTCAGGAGCGGGCGGAGAGGAAGGAGTTGGGGGAGAGGAATGGAGGACAAGGGTCTGGTGAAGGGTCTGATGAAGTATCTGATGACCCTTCCTTTGATGCGTACTCCTCCAACCCGTACCCCGCCCCCGATAAGGTGATCAACCTCCTGGACATGCACGGCTTATCTTCGCGAGTCTTGGGCCGAGCCTCGATGCAGATTTTCAAGAGAGTGCTGAACCTGGACCAGTCATATTTTCCCGAAATCATGTACCGGTGCTACATCGTGAACTGTCCCGCGGTGTTTCGCATAGTGTGGGCGGCGGTGAAGCCCCTTCTTGACAAAAGAATCCAAAAGAAAATATTCATCTACGGACCGGTGAAAGGGAAAGTGATGGACGAAATGGTGGCGCTGTTCGGGGGGGTGGAGCGCGTCCCTGCGTTCATGGGTGGGACCTGTCAAAGGGACCTGTACCAGTGCCCGCCCTGGGGGCTCACGAACATGGACGACGACACGTTCGTGTCCTGGGAGAAGCCTATCAGGCCGGAAGCCGGGGGTGTGACCGCGTCATAAATTATTAATATCAATGTTAGAGTTTTGGAATCAGGACTTGTCTCTTTCTTTTCTCCTAGGACCGTAGTCTCGTGTGGTCGTCTTGTCCAAGGACTGTCCAAGTGAATACCTTTCGATTTCTCCAAGAAACGTCCTGTCCAAACCTCGTGGCGCGTTCGTAGCCTCGAACGTTCTCGTGATTGACCGTGGCACGAGTCGTCGAGACGTGTCCTCTCGTCCGTCAGTGTTTCACGCACACACGCGTCGCACCCCTCACGTCTCCCTCTCTCAATGGTTATCTCTGCGCGCTCGCGCGCGTGGTTCCTCGCGTGCCTCGCGGCGCTTTTCGTCTCCCGCCCCGCGTCCGCGGTGCGTCTGGCGTTCGTGAGCGACACGGGCGTGGGCAACTCCAACCCCGCGTGGGGCTGGACGGACTGGCAAGGAAACCGTCGAGGTGAATATAAAGTCAACGACGAGCTGTGCAAAGACCATAAAGGCGAGCCGTGTCGCGGGTACAGCCGCGCGCGCGACGTAATCGCCGCGGCGAAGGACAACGGCGCTGAGCTCATCATCCACTCCGGGGACTTGGTACGTTTCGTTTTTCTTTATCCTTTGCCCATCCAAAAAAACTGACATCTTTCCAAAACCCACAGGACTACGAAAGCGCGCCGCGGATGTGGCGCTTGTTCGTGGAGGAGACTGTTAAGAACCAAGGCATGGATTTCGTGGCGGCGAAGGGAAACCACGATATGGACGGGTGGGACGATATTTCTGGGCTGTGGAGCGATCCCCAAAAAGGCTACGCCGCGCAGCTCACCAACTTAAAACCCGGCGAGTGCTACGGTGCGTACGGCGAGGACATGACTTGCGATTACGGCGGCGTCACGATCGTCGTGAGCGACGTCGGCGTAGACCAAGCCGGCGAGAGCGCTAATAAACAAAAATACGATTACATCGACAACGCGTTACGTAACTCAAAAAACAAGTGGAAAATATGCGTGTGGCACATGAACCAGGAGGACATGCAGGTTTCGTACAAAGGCGACTCTGTGGGGTGGGGTGCTTATGAGATTTGCCGCAAGCACGGCGCGTTCATCGTCAACGGGCACGCGCACACGTATTCCAGGACAAAAGAGATGCGCCGGTTCGGCAGTAAACCGTATAGCTTCACGAACAAAGACCTCCAAATCGCTGACGCCGTTCAATCAGGAACGCAACCCTCCAACGTCATCCACCTCTCCTCGGGGGAAGCTTCCGGAAGCACCGGCGTCGCCGTGGTTGGGTTCGGCGGGTACAAGAACGAACCGCAGCTCAAATCCGCTACTCACTGGGCTAAAATATACAGCAGCGAGTGCATTGACGGCGACATCGTTTGCGAAGTCGCACCCGAGGATTCGAAGTACGGCGCGCTGATGTGCGACTTCCCTGAGACTGGAGACACCGCGGAGTGCTGGGTCGTGACCACCGTAAAAAAAGACGCGACGCGCAGAGAGAAACGCGCGGCGTACCGCAACCCAGTGGACAGGTTCTTTCTTGTCAACGGCAAGGGGGGTAATGCGGATGCGTTTGACTTGGACGCGGTTATGTATGCTGACCCGACCGAGGATGCGTCGGATGACCCAATTTCAGAAGATTCTTCAGATGATTACACTACAGGTCGTACCTTATCCGTCGCGTCGAATAAGAAGACACCCGGGGGTGTAAAAAGAACCCCAGGGCGCCACCGCAGGCGCTTTGACGGAAACCTGGACCGTTCGACGTGCGTTGACGTCCAGCCCCCGGAACACGGGTGCGCGCAGCAAAAGAAGTGGGGCAAGTGCGACGCGTATTTCATGACGAGCAAAGGACTGTGCGCAAAGACGTGCGGGCGATGCGTGGCGACGCCAAGCGAACCCAAAGACTACGACGACGATTACGTGGTGGATGACGACAGTGTCGCCGATGACAAGAGCATCGCTGACGACGACGACTCCCCCGCCCCCGCTCCCTCCGCACTGGACGACGTGGACTTCGCCGCGATCGCGGACGACGTGCTCGGCATGATGGATGGCGATGACGTGAATGGCATGATTGACACGTACGAAACAGTTGGTGAGAGGTGAGAGGTGAGACGCGTATCAGAACACGAGAGAGACATGATTTTCAAAGCACAAAGACAAATGAATAAAAGTCAAGAAAAGTCTTTTTATTTTACAGTATTTCTGTAGTATCTCTTCTTCACACAAGTACATCTCTACGTCCTGGCCACTGCGCGCTTCGCCCAGTCGGGGTGCACAAACCCGGTGCCGTCCACGGATGAGCCAAACGAAGACGCGACTGACGTCCCAGAGACGTCCATGATCGACACTGGGGAGATTTTTTGGTTCCCGATTCCGAGATCGCCCAGCTTTTTCGCCAGCGGCGTCGTCACGTCGTTCTCGTTGAGCAACGGGAGGTACCCCACGGACCTGGGGCTCGAAAACTGGACTTTGCTAGGCTCGGGAGAAGAAAATGATGAGGAGTAAGGTTTGTCTACAGCAGTAGGATCCTTTGTCGTCGCCCCCACAAACAACCCCCCGGCGCTATACTTCGCCACCGCTTCCACCGCCGTGAAATCCCTCGCCGAGTCGGAGCGCGGGACGAGGGACCCGAAGCCGCCGGTGCTTGTCGTTGAAGTTTCCGGGGCGTCGAAACCCACCGTCACTGCGTGCGCAACCGTGTCGCCTCTGGAGTGCGCCTCTTCCGCTGCAATGGACACAGCCTCCACGCGCGCGCGCTCCACGCCCCGCGCCATCCGCGCGCGCGTCTTCGCCAGCCACGTCGCTCCAACCCTCGCTGCTGCGTCGCACCCCGCCGCCATTTGCAGCGTCGCCTTCGCGAGATGTCGAAAGTCGTCTCTCGACACGAACAGCTGCGCGCACGGCCGCACCCAATGCGTGGGTTGCGTTTCGCCAAGGTATTTCCGGGCAGGGAGCTCGAACGCCATGACGTGCATGGCGTGCTCCTCTCGCAGCCGCCTGTTTAACAGAGCCGCAGCTAATGACGACCTCACCGGCACCCGCGCGTGCGCCATGAACGCCGTGCACTCCGCGGGCACTAAAACTTCCGTTCCCCACTGATGCGATAGGTACTCCTGCGCCCACACTGCGAGGCCGTGATTGTACCCCAAAATAGTGGACTCGCCAACTTCGCTGCGCCACCGCAGCGCGTCGCCCACCGCGACGAGCGGCGTGTAATCCCGCGTCCCCGTGTACTGGAACCGGCGCTCAAACTCGCTCAAACCCGCCAACGCGTTGGGGTCGAAGTTCGTGGTTTTGGAGTTTGAGCACACCGCGCCGACGACGGATGGATGGATGGATGTTTGACAGTCTCTGGTAACCCACAGCATCGCACTCCCTTTGGGCGAATAAAGCCACTTGTGCGCATCCGCCATGAGGTGCGTCACGCCGCTCTGCTCCAGGAATTTCATATCAAGCCGCACTTGCCCTAGGGCGTGCGCGGCGTCCGCCAACACGGTAGGCACCCCTCGTTGTTTGCTCACCTTCGCCATCCGCGCAACGGGCATGATCGCACCAGGGCAGCTCGCTATGTAGTCGAACGTGACCATTGCTACTCGTCTGCCGGACACCAATACTGAATCAATCATCTCCGCCAAGGTTTCGTCCAATGGGGCGCCGCCCGCGCCCACCGGCGCTGTGCCCCTGCCGCGGAACTCCACGGGCAGCGAAATGACATCAGCCCCTACTTGATCCGCGGCGTGTGCCAACGCATTCTTCACCATCCCGTACGCCGTGCTCAGGTGGATCGCGACGTCACCGGCCCGTAGCTCCGCGCTCCGAATAACCGCCGTCGCCGCCGCCGTGCAATTCTCAACCAAAGCCACGTCCTGGGTCTCCGCCTCGACGTACTTCGCCAAGTCACCTCGCGCCGCCCTGAGCTTCATTGCCGCGACACCCAGCATCCACTCGTGAGGAGAGGTCTCGCACTGCACGTGGTACGCCCACTGCTTCTCGAGAACCTGTGAGTTGGGGGGGGTGGGAAGAGAGGGTGAGAAAAAATCGGTTGAAAAATTCGAAAAAAGACGCGCCAAGTGGACACGTCACATTGAGATTCGCGCGAAAGGGCGCGGGTGTGGTTCGAAGGGCGTTCGGACATGAGAGGGGGTCGGTGCTTACCTCCTTGACTGGTGTGCCGTACGAGGCGTTGAAGTTTATGTTGTCCTGCCTGACGAAGAACATGTCCCTCATGCCTTGTGACCCTGGGGCGGGGGTTGATGAGGGCGAGGGGGTTGAGAACGATGGCGTTGAGCTCACTCGCTTCATCGGGGAAAGGCACTCTTCTGTAGTTTGTCGTGGCTTGGCACTCGAGTTTGGCGTGATGGCTACTCGGCCGGTAAACGCTGCGCCGCGTTTCGCGACGTGCGTTCGCAGGTCCGCGAAGGATAACGACATAGCATTAGAGGTTAGCCTCGACGTGAACTGCGGTGGCGTGGAGGGCTCGACGGTCGTGTCGCGCGTCTCGCCAACATCGCGCGCGTCACCTTCGAAAAGATTCTTCTTGACATCGAAGCGGTGTTCTCCGACCATGGTAAGGCCGGCGAACGTGCTGTTCGGGAGGTCGCGAAGCTCAAGGCGCGTCTGCATCGCGTGCGTCGCGCAAATAACACGTACTGTCAACGCGATGTGCCTCGGAAATTGCCGTGGCGGGCGCGCGCGCGTGTGTGTGGGTACTGCGCGTCGGCATCCTCGAAAGCGCCTGAAGCGTCGCGCTTGCGCCAAAAATCCATAAATTCTTGAGGCTCTCAGCCTCTCTCAGCCTCTCACAGACCAGCAGGCCCCGAGTAAATTGGCGCCAGCCATCTAACTGTCGCGCAACGGTCGAGAGTCCGCCTCGCGAGTTCATAAGCATGAAAAAATTGCGTAAAGCCGTTTGCCCGGTCTCCGACAACGACGGTTGACGGTTGTTGCTTTCCGACGCGGTTCGTCAATCATCAGCGCGCGGGTCGCGCCCCCCCAGGAGTCTCTTCGATGAGTTTCTCTCGCGGGCGCCGCCCCACGCTGGAGTACGAGCGGCCTCGGAGCGCCGTGCCTACGCTGCACGTCGTGGAGCGTGCGTCGGTGCCTCCGCTACCCCCCCCGAAGCCGGCACCCAAAATCGCGGGCGGGCTTCGCACTAAAGGCATTCGCCGCGAACGCCCGGGGTCCGCGGCACCGCCCGGTACGTCTCCCTGGGGCGCGCCAGACTTACCCGACCACCCCAGGCCGTACAGCGCTAAGCCTACTCGCCGACGCCCCCCCTCTGTGGGCCCAGCCGACCACTCTCGAGGCGTGACGGATGAGTACCGAAGGTTACGGTTCACGTTGAGAAATCGCGCGGGTCCGGGGGTTGAGGGCCTGGAGCGGTGCCTCGCCGCGTTCGCCGCGTACGACCCACGGCGACGCGGCGTGATCAAACGCGCGGATTTCGCACGCGCGCTTAAAAACTCAATGGACGTGACGTTGACTGACAAGCAGTCACTCGCGGTACAGGAGGACTGCTCAGTACAGGCACCACCGCAATCCTCCGGCTTCGCGCGCGTGGATTACTGCACGTTTCTGAAACGATGCTTCCCCTCCGAGTCACTGGAATTAGGGGTGATGTCAAGTGAGGACAGGAGGGCAGCTGCGATGAGCAGACTGATAGCGAACAGAAAAATGAACCACACGCAACCGAAATCGGGGTTCACCAGTGTCAACACCAGCGTCATCGCGGAGGATGACGCGACGGATGAAACGTCATTCAACGAAAACTACACAAAATATGCCGAAAACTCCGAACCCCTGGACGTCAGCGCCATCGGTATGGAACACGCCGCCGCCGCCGCTGCTACTCACCACGGCACAATCGCGGGCGTGCGAAACCTGAACGTGTCGCACGAAAGCATGTACCCCACTAGGGTACAAGGTACGAGGGGTTCAAGTGGTCAACGCAATAACGTCAGAAATGATTTCAAAAAGCAGCACAGCGACGTTACGGTTCGCACGCTTGACGGCGGTAACGTTCGAGTAGTCCCTTCAGAAAACCAGCGGGAACCCCCTCTTTCGATTTTCCACGGCACGGGCATTTCAAAGGGAAATCCGTCAACGCTGATCGACGCGAACGTCCCGAAACACGAAGGAGCGATGAACGCGGTCAGGGAACAGCTGCGTTCAAAATTTTCGGGGTACGCGTTTAGCGTAGGGAGCTTCAGCGTCGATAAGTTGCGGCATCTACTGTTGGCGCCGTTCCCGTCGACGCCGAAAAGAACCAAATTCGACTTCAGCGATTTCCGACGAGCGATGGCCGCCCTGAACGTCAACGCGAAAACGTCGCACCACAAAGCCCTGTTCGAGTACCACTGCGACACGTTTGGCATGTTGGATGTCGAACATTTCTGCCGCCAAGTCGTCAACGACAATGACACGTTGAACTTCGAAGGCGGAGCACCGAAGGAGGATGAAGAATTCATTCATTCGAAAGAAAACAACTCGAAAGAGTACTTCTCGTACTTCTCGGATAACTCGATGCCATCGCCCGTGGCGCGAGGCAAGCAGTGCACTGACATCACGGCTTTGGCGGTGAACGGCACGCCGCTGCGGTCGCTTCTTCCGGAACGCACAAGAGGCGAGCCTTTGAATATATTTAAACACGAAAGCCACACCACGCGACGGAGCGGAAAAGAAATACTGGTGGGGGAAGACTTTGAAAGTAACGCGTACGCAACACAACTTGATAAATCAGCGCCTGTGGGCAAACCGTCTGATGGTAATTTTCGCAAACAGTCTGGGCCCGATTCTCTTGAAGCGTCCGGTATGCGCACGTTGCGTGTACGCCTCACTCAAAAACTAAGCCACCGGGACGGTGACGGTGTTTTCTTCATGAAGCGGTGGCTGACGAGGGAAACCGGGGATGCGTTTTCCGCGCTGGACGCGGGTGAATTTTCTCGGGCGGTTGAAAAGATGGGGCTGAGCGTGGCGGAAGAAAGAAGCGCAGTGTACGAACGGTACGCGAACGGCGCCGGGTACGTCGACGTCATGCGGTTTTGCCAAGCAGTCGTGGGGTACAACGGTTAGTATTAAGGGTAGAAGTGTTATGGTTGTATGAACGCAAACCAGACGTATTAAGCATGCATCTTAAAATTAAACCCCTCTTACTTCTCCGCTAAGATCATCTCCTCGGACACCTTGTGAATGCTGTCCACGAGAAACGCAACCTTCTCCGGTGATTCCCACCCCATAAGCCCCGATCCTAAATTAGCGATGTATTTTTGAGGTCCGAATTTCGCCAACATATCACGCACGGCTTCCTCGATTTCCTCCTCACTGCCCGCCATCGGGTTCGAGTCGTCCTTATGCAACATATCGGGGTTGAAGTTCCCTTGGACTTGTTTGGGTTCGGCGCCTCTGCTTTTCGCTTCCTTCGCAAGGCACGCCCGCGCGTCGTCTCCCGCCATCACACGGTCAACAGTCATCACGTCGTATCCGGCTTTTTGAAGCGCCTCAAGGCCATATGACCCAGCATCTCTTGCGAACCCAAGAAGCGGCACGTCCGGATGCCTTTGCTTGATTTCTTTCGCGATGCGCTCGATACACGGATACGCAAACTCGTGAAATTCAGGTTCCTCGATGTGTTCGCACATCGCTTCAAACACCTGGACCATGTGCACGCCCGCGTTGATTTGCGCATCGAGGTAGTCGATCACCACGGTTGTTAACCGGTCTAATACTTCTCTTGATTCAACAGGGTACTCTTTCAACCACCTCATCCCCGAGTCGGTGTTCTTCTTCGAAGACCCCCCGACCATGTAATAGAACAACGTCCACGGCGCGGCGGAGAATCCAATCAGCGGCACGCCCAACTTTTCCTTCTCGATCGAGCGGTTGATTTCCTTCACGGCTTCGATGACGTGCCCGAGCTTGTCCTGCACATCGACTGTCGCTGGGAGACGTTTAATATCTTCAGGCCCACTTAAAGGGTTCGGCACCAAGATGCCCTTGCCTCCGGGCATCTCGACGTCGATGTTCATGGCTTCCGCGATTACTAAAATGTCGCTGAACAAGATGCAGGCGTCGATGTCGTACCGCCGGGCGGGCTGAAGCGTGCACTCCGCCACGTCTTTCGGGTCCTTCAACAGCTCAAGGAAGTTTTTCCCCGTGGTCTCTTTGTATTTCATGTACTCGGGGAGGTGCCGGCCGGCTTGGCGGAACAGCCACACGGGGGTGCGGTCCACCGCCTCGCCTTTCGCCGCTCGGATCATCGTGTCGTTCTTCGGCGTCGCGTTCGCGGAAGGCTTGGTGGAGGCTTCAGCAGTCTGCGCGGCGGAGACGCTGTGGTTGTAGTGGGGGTTGGATGGGTAAATATTTACCAGGGAAGCGTGGGTCAGAGATGGACGAGTGACGGACAGTGGCGACATCGAGACGCAAATCGAAATCACATCGGTTGTTGCGGGAAACAATCTGCAATCGGAATGGGACGGCACCGCGTACGTACCGAAGCGGCGCGCGAGCGGGGACGCGTCTCGTCGCGGAGACGCGAGACACCACCGCGGTGGGGGTGAGCGTCGCGGACATCGTCAGAGAGGCAGACATGATGGCTCACGTGAGCTCCGCGGAGGGAGAGTGAACTGAGGCATCACCGAAAGTTGCAGATATCGAAAGGAGATCGATTCGGAGATTCTCGGCTCGTCCAATGAAAATGAGCAGTGCGGGTGGCGGAACTAGTCCATAGACCGTCAACAGACCCTCAAAACGAGGGACATACACCAGATCACGCTCGCAGGCTCCCTCGCTCACTTTTTTTCATTGTCTTGTGCGCCGGCCGCCGCGATGCCCGCCCCCAGCGGCCACGGGCAGCGCAACAAGAAGCACAATCACGGGAAGCACGCTTCTAAGAACACCCGTGCGAAACATAAAGTCGCGGGGGAAGATGGTGTGGGCCACCGGAGGACCATCAAGGTGCGTCGTCCCCGAGAGCTTGCCCTGGCCGCCGCCGCCGCCGAGAGCATTCCACCTCGCTTCAACCTCCGCGCGTCTGTACTGGGTACACACACATCTCTTCACCTTCCGTGGCTCGTGCGTAACTCGTGACTGACCCTCGTGTCTTCTCCCCATAACTGTTACTCCTCCTAAAATAGACCGGCGTCGGCATCGGCAACAAAGCGGAACGCGCTTTACGTACGAAGCAAATTCGGGATCAGCGACGGGTTGAGATTTTAGAGGAGAAGAGGTCGTCGCGTTCGGCTCCTAAGGTAGTCGCGCTGTTGGCTTTGAACGATGCCGTGGATCTGTATGCGTTCGTGCGTCACTTCGCGGAAGTAGCAGAAGTTGCTGATCCGGATAAAGTCGCGGAAGCCATACAAAAGAACCCCAACCGGCCGGTGACGTTCGACGTACCGCGGCACCGGCACCGGCTGAGTTTGCTGATAACGCGAACGTCGTCCCCATTAGCGGCGCTTGAGACGATCAAAGTGGCGGATACTTTGCTAGTAGTCGCGCCTGTTAGTATCTCGAATAGCTCTAATGGACACATGGATGCTGACGTGGCGAAACAAACACCGAACGGGTCGTCGGTCGATTTGGGCGCTGCCGCCGAGCCCAGCGAGAACGTGGCGAACACGTTAACCGTGCTGCGCGCGCAGGGCTTCCCTTCGTCTATTACCTGCGCTTTGGTCGGGCTAGACAATGTGGCACAGAAAAAGAAAGCGGCTACCCGGAATGCGGTGACTGCTACTGTGTTGAAATCGCTGCAGATACCGAGTGATAGAGCCAAGTCGTGTCCTTTTGATTCGCATTCAGAACGATTAGACGTCGTGCGAACGGTCACGGAGCAGCGCGGGGTGAACCCGCAGTGGAGGGCGCAGCGGGCGTATGTGTTGGCGGAAAGTGCGAGTTGTGTTGTGGAAAGTCAAGCACCTGTTACCGGTCCTGCACCCGCTGTTGCAGACATATCATCGGAGCTCGTCACCGTCTCCGTGGAAGGGTACGTACGTGGCGCCGCGCTCAGCGCGGAACAGCTGATTCACCTTCCCGGAATCGGCGACTTCCCGGTTACGCGAGTGGAGGCGGCGAGCGAGCGGCTCGTTTCCTGTGACGGTAATAAAAAAAGTAATGACGTATCCATGGACGCTGTGAACGGCACGGCGACGCCTCTGGCTGTGCCGTCCGCATCCACGGCGGTTCGCCCTATCCGCGAGAACGTCCCTGATACGCTGGCCGGCGAACAGACCTGGCCCACCGAGGAGGAGATGGCTGAAGCCGAGGGAGGTAACACGAACGGTCCTAAAAAACCAAAAGGGTGGTCCGATTACCAAGCGGCGTGGATCCCAGATGGAGAAGGGGGGTTTTCAGGAGATGAGGAATCCGATGAAGAAGGGGAGATGGACGCGGCGATGGGCGACGATCGCGAGATGAACGACGACGCCGACTTTGACGCCGCTTCCGAATCCGACGAGGAGTGGGTCGAGCGCGGGGACGGCGCCGGTGAGTACGGCAGTGACGTGGATGAGGAGACGATGAAAAATATGAACGACGCGCAAAGGGATAGCGCCAAGCGCTCAGCACTCCGAGACCAGGAAGAGGAGGAGTTGGACTTCCCGGACGAAACGGATACACCGTTGCACGTCCTCGCGCGCGAACGGTTTGCGCGGTACCGAGGTTTGAAATCTTTTCGAAGCTCGCCGTGGGACGCGAAGGAACAGTTACCGGTGGAGTACGGAAGGGTGTTTGCGTTTGAAAACTACAAACGTGCGGCGAAACGAGCACGGGAAGCGGCGGAGGAGGAGAGGAATGGCACCAACGCCATCGAAGTCGGTACCTATGTCAGGCTTGTTATCAGCGGCGTTCCGAAAATCGCGGCGATGGCGCTTTTAGGGGGGGATGGCGCGTACGCACCTGTCGCCACTGCAGCGGGCGCCACGGGCACTGGAGGGGCTGTCGGCTCATCTGGAGTGGGCCCATCCTGGAGCGGGTGGTGCGGCGGCGCGGGGTGTGTCGTCCTCTCTTCACTGATGCAGCACGAATCGAAGCTCACCGTGATGCACTACGGCGTCACAAAAGCACCGGGGCACGAACCTCCGCTGAAAAGCAAAACGCCGCTGTGGTTCCACGTTGGTTTTCGTCGCGAGCGGTGTAGCCCGATTTTCTCCACCGATTCCTTGGGGGATAAACACAAGTTCGAGCGGTTCCTTCACCAGAAGCGACCATCTATGGCCAGCGTGTACGCCCCGGTGGTGTACGGCCCCGCGCCGGTGCTGGGGTTCAAGGAACAAGTGGTGTTCACAGGCGGTGAGGCGCGGATGAGTAGTACGTTGGCGCTGTCGGGGTCGATTCGGAAGGCGGACCCGGATCGGATCATCCTGAAAAGGATTATATTAACAGGCGTCCCGTTCAAGACGCACAAATCGAAAGCCGTCGTCAGATTCATGTTCAACAACCCGGACGACATCCGGTGGTTCAAGCCGCTTGAGCTGTGGACCAAGTACGGCATGCGCGGGAAAATAAAAGACGCGATAGGGACGCACGGACACATGAAGTGCCTTTTCAACGGCGTTATTCAACAACGGGACACGATTTGCGCGACGATATACAAAAGGGTTTATCCTAAGTTTTTGCTCGCGTAGAGTGGGTTGTGGTGAATACTTTAATCTTATGACTGAATGCACATATGAACTCAAGAACTTATGACTTGTTATCCTCGATACCTCGCGCTTTCATTATAATCAACTTTTCTGAAAACTAAGCGCTCATTCATTCTCTCCGCTCCGCCTCCTTTCCGTCCTTCGTGTGTTTCCGTCTTTCGACGACAAAGGCGCATTGTGACATGTGCGTAGCAGTTTGAGAACTACCTTTGGCATCTTTTACACAAGCTCATCGGATTAATCGTCATCCTTGAACTCCCTGCGGTCCAAGTACCGGCTCGGGCGCAGTTCGTCAATCTCGGCTTCGCTCATCTGCTCGCCCGTCGCTTTCAAGGTCGCGCGGTTCAGCTCGCGAATCTCCTCAAGACGCTCCTTGTCGCGCTCCTCCTATTTGGGTGTGAAACGTAGGTGTATAGATATCAGGTCAGAAGCTGGTTGATGTGTGCGGGTGGGTGGGACGGGTTGGGTTTGGCGAGGGCGATCGTCCTCCGATCCGCTTAAAGCACGAAAGGGGATAAGCCACGCTCCGCGCGTACCTGCATGACGAAGAAGATGGGCACGCCGAGACCGGCGCCGAGGCCGACGATGGCGGCGATGATGATGGTGATTGTTTCCTCATCAAGCGCAATCTGCGCGAGCTCAGCGGCGGCGGAGGTGACCGCGGCGTCGCCGCGGCGTCTGGGTAAAGCCACCGAGCCGGGGGCTTTGGACATGGGGAGGCGCGTGGCCTTGCCGACGCGGCGCGCTCCTCGCGCAGGGGCGTGCGCCGAGACGCGGAGCGCCACGGGTTGGCACGCGATAGCGGCCATCGCGTAAACTGACTACTGTCGTCCGCGACGGGAGAAGTGAGGAGCGGTGAGGCTGGAGGCGAGTGAAGAATCACAGGTGGCCGCGCAACACGGCCACGTCGGCTTTTTTAGTCCCTCTGATATCGAGTTAATGACTCAAGGAAATACAAATTTGGTCTCTATGAGCAAACAGTATTCAGTAATTGTTATTGAACCTACCTGTTGGTGTCGTTTCTAATTCTCCCGATTATTTTTCTGATTATTTTTCCTCCCATGAATCGAGCTTTTGAAAGACATCAGAGTTGCGTTGGTTTTCTCAGTCGCTTCGGTCGATCTTAATATGCACAAAGGCGCGTAAACGCGCCGCTACAATCGCCCCCCACACGCTTCCGATGTGAAACACCCCCCACTTGCGCCCCTCCCCGCGGCGAGAACAGGAACGACGTACACGAAGTCCCTCTCCGCCGCTTTCCTTTTTCACACACTTTTTATCTTTTCAAGAAGCTATTTCTTGATTTTCAAGATCCCCCCGGGTATCGCACTACCCTAATTACAAAACAGATACCTTATCAAGCGCCCGAGTTCTCGCTCGAGTTCGCCCGTACATAGTCACTCATGGCAGTACACCTAGTTCTACTAGTTCAAGTAAAAATAGTTCTCGTCGCGCGTTGTTTTGGAGAGGTCATGAGTTATTCATTCTTCTCGTCACAACGCGCAAATATCTTCTTCTCAGCGGCTCACGGGTACGCCGCCCCGCGTGCCACTCCTGAGGCCCATCAGCAGCGTTTCAGCGCTGAGTTCTACATCCGCATCATCATCACCACCGCGAACACTCGCGTCTGCGCCTTGTACACGCGCGACACCGGGCGCTTGGTCCACGGAAAACGCGCTGGAATCCGCCATCGTGGCGCGCGGCGGAGGTTCAAAAACTCCAGTCTTTTTCTGGTCGTTGGGTTGGACCGGCGCATCGCGGCGTCTGCCCGATACGCGACGCTGTGTATCGTGGTTGTTGACATTGTTCTTGACTTCCTCCCCCCCCGCCTTTCTCCTTCCGAAAATCTCATCCCCGCCCTCGGCGCAGAACAGGTCGTCGCCGTGCACGGACCCGGTGTCTCCGTCGTCTTTGAACTTCTCTTCTCCGCCGCGCACGCCGGCGCAGTCGTTTCGCGCGACGCCGTCAAACCGCGGCGGCGAGTTCGTGGTGGCCTTGTCGCTGTTCACAACCTCCGCCAGGGCGTACGCCCCCCTGGCGACGTTCATGAACCTCATGTCTTGCGAAAGCCGCGAATACACCGTGTTGGAAGGCGTCCGCCCTCCGAGCTTGACCAGGTTCTTCTGCTGAATCACGCGCACCATTTCTGAAACTTGAAGACCCTCTTTCCCAGCGTCCAGTAACAGCGAACGGCACGCGTCGGATAACGACTTGAACGGAGGGGAGTTCGGGTCGTACACAACGTTCGGGTCGTACCTGGCGCTGTGCGATGTGTACCCAGCGCTGTGCGAGGACTCGCCGTGCCCATACACAGAGTTGCCTAACCTATAATCGCCCCCCAGCCGGTTGGAAGCGCCGAACTCTAATTTAGAAAAGTCAGGCGCCGGCGGAGGTCGTTCGCCGCGAACCGGCCGGCGAGGCGACGCGCAAGCAGAGCCGGCTTCCAAGCGCGTCCGCGTGTTGTGCCCCACCCGCGGGCCATGCGACAAAACGCTATGGGAGGGAAGACCACTGGCGAACACACCACTCGCGGTCATCGCACTAGCCTCTGCGTGTTCGCTGCGCTCTGAGGTCACCACCATCGCGGCGCCTCTGACCAACCACTGCCCCGCCGTGCCCGAAAACGCCCACCCCCTTCGCAACCCGCTCACCTTAGCGCCCCTCTTCTGGAACATGTCACGCGCGTACATCTGCCCCGAGGAATCGGAAAACACAACAACGTCACGAACCTCGTGTTGCGAACCGTCACCTTGCGCCTTGGGTAGCGCGACCGTAATTTTCTGCTGGCCTCCGCCCGCCTCCGCGACTTTCACCACGACGCCCTCGGTCCAAACCTTGTTCAGAAGCACATCAACTTCTTCATTCACGGCGCGGCCGTCCAGGGAAAGGAAAGTGCGGGGGGGGATGGGGCGCACGCGCTTCGCCAGCGAAGTGAGATTGAACGTCTCATCGGTATCGGCTCGATCGGTGGACGTGTCGTTTTCCTGCGAAGAGAGAAGATACGAGAGAGCGGGTGAGTTTTTGTTTTGTCAAGAAAGTGTGGCGTAGGGCGTTGGACGGATCGGAGATTGGAGGTAGGGGGGGACGCGGTGTGTTCTCGTGTGCGTGCGCTCTCTGAAACAGGTAGTGTGTCATGGATACCGTCGTCAAACGTACCGTCTCCAGTCTGATCGTCACGTTTTCGTTCTCCACCGCCACCACCGTCGCGGCGCGCCACTCCCCGCCCCGGCCAAGCGTCGGGTCGTACGCGCATTTGCCCAGCATCTCCACCGCTGCGCCGGGACGGTAAAAAAGACGCGCGGCGCTGCATCCGGAAACCTCGCTGTCGCTTGGGTACTTGCGTTTCCGGGAAGCGCTCTGTTTGGAAAGGTGAGCGGGGTTGTGATGCGTCAGGCGGGGTCGTCCTGGAAAGGAACAGAACGTCGCGCCGATGTCCAATCAGCGAAGCCCGGCTGGTAACACAGGATTTTGACTTCTCGGGAAACGACGAGTGCGGAACGCGACGGTATTTTGAGAGGCGAGATTTCAAGAACACGCGGGGGGTGGGGAGGACGCGGTACGTACCTGGAAACCCGTTCTTTCCGAAACGAAGCTGTCCAGGGCGCCAATATCTGAAGAAACGAGAGGTGGGTGTTGGTAAAACGTCAGTTAGGCGGTGGGGGATGCGCGCGCGTGCGGCGCGGGGGTACCCTTGTGTGCCTCAAATCGGCCAAGCACGCACGGTCTTTAATTTCGGGTACGCGAGCGGATGGAAGACGCTAGCGGACGAGGATGCGCGCGCGAGTAGAAAAAAAACGCGACAGCGGCAAGACACGGGAGGGGATGTACCTGTGCGCAACGCGTACGTCGCCTTGCACACCAGGGAGAAGTTGGCATCTGCGACGAAGACGAGGAGTTGGTAGGAAATAGGTCAGGAGGGTGCTTCTCGAGTGCGCGGTGCGAATCAAGGATGCATTCTTTTTTAGGGGTGGTGGACCCGGGAAGAAGGACATCGCGCGTACCTTTGGAAAGCTGCCCCACGATTGTGTTCGCGGGCGTGGCACCGCCGAGCTTCGCGAGACAGCCGTCGCGAATGTGGTGCACGATCTCTGCCACCTGGTACGAGGGGAGGGAAGGGGGGGAAGGGTAAGAAAACTCAACACCTTTACTCGTCGACTTCTTGAATTTGTCAAGAGGGGTGCGCGGGGAGGGGTTTGCGCGCGTTCCCGAAGACCCAAAACGTACCGTCAGACCCCCTGGCCCGGCGTGTTTCAAAACCTCGTAACACGCGTACTTGATCGTCCCCTCCTTGAACGGAGCGGAGCCCTCGTGGTCGCCCACTTGCTCGCTCATCGTACGCGAGGGTGCTGGTTAAAAAACCGAGCGGGCCGTCGCGGTGGTGATTCCCGTGTTGGGAGTGTAAATGTGAGAGGCGTGTGGTGGCACCGCGAGAGCGTGTGGAGAGAACAACCGCGAGTACACGCGAGAGGTCTTTCCGAAGATATACTTCGACACACTGTTGCGTCCACGCGCGCGGTATCGAAGTGGCGTACACCAGATCCCGGCCCGGTCCACCGAAACAAAAGGGTTCGTTCGCATCGAATTTGGCGTCGTTTTGACGTGTGTTGACGCGATTTTTTCACTCCGAAAGGTAGTTTTGAGACCATATGGGCAAACAGTCTGAGGCACGACCCTCAGCTCAAACCAAAACTCCGAAAGGTGAGTTAGATGTCGGTTTACCTTCTGCTAAAATTATCCAGTGCAGTTCAGTCGGAATTTTCTCGCTTTTTTGCATGTGACGCGTGGCATTTGAAACTAAAATTTTACGGTTGCTTTGAGTGAAAGGCAACCTGTGTGGGTCAAACGACCAGTAATGACTCGTGAAGACGCAAACTCAGCGCTTTCGAACGCGTTCCACCGTAAAATGATCGAGTCAGCAAATCGGTAAAAATCCGAACGGAAGGAAACACCGATTTTCATGATCGGGGCAGCGCGCGCTTCACTCTCCCCCTCGCGTCAACGCACGATGACCACCCTTTCCTGCTCCGCCGTTCTCGGCCGCACTATCTCGACGCCCAAGGTACGTACCTATGATCGCGCGCACGTAGTTCATACGAGTCGCCCTCGGCACCCATCAATTACGAAGCGCGGGAGAACGGCCTGTATTATTAATCCCTAGGGATTATCCCCAACCCGGAGACCCTCCCGTTGCTGACGCTTTCTCTCCTTCCCATCGCACACAGGGTACGCGCGCTGTCGCGAAACGCACCACGGTCAAGGCTCAGGTACGTGTTTCGAAAATTTCCAAGCTTCCGCTATCAACATCAACCCTCTCCAAGGGTGTTGCCGAATTGAACCCCCACCTAACAACGAAAAGCGCAAAAGGTGTTTTAGAATAGAATCCCCAACTAACAACCGAACCATTCGTCATCTTCCACTCAACCAGGCTTCCAAGAACGATGAAACCCCTTCCCTACCCGTGGCCTTGGCCGTCTCCACCGCCGCAGTGATCACCCTCGGGGCTGGCGTCTCCCCGAGTTTCGCCATCGACCGAATCCTGTCGCCGGAAGAGCCCGGGTACCTTAAGGATTTAAGGGCGAACCCCGCCAAGTACGAGGCGTTTGCGCAGGCGCAAGACGCGATTGCTAACTTGCCCAAGTCAGCGCCCGCGGTTGCCGTGGCCAAGAAAGCTGCTCCTAAGGCTGCTAAGACTGTCAAGGCCTCTCCCAAAGCCGCTTCTGCCACCAAGGCCGCGGTCAAGGTCGCCCCCAAGCCCCCTTCGCTGCAGCCCCCTAAAGGGTCCGTGAACAACGTCGCGCCTTCCAAGCAAAAGAAAGCAAAGTACGACAGCGGCAACGCGGTGGTTGAGAAGAAGGCGTTCGGCGGGCTCTCCGGGTCTGTTTTGGTTGGCAGTCTGGCCACAGCTCTTTTTTTCGCCTCCACGAAAGATGAAGAGTTCTCCCCCACTACGTCCAAGCCCAAAGCGGTGAAGACACAAGCCAAGCCCAAACCCAACGCGGCCGCCGCTGCGAACGCCAAAGAGGCGCAAGCCTGGATCGACGCTTCCAACAACGCCAAGGAAGCGCAGGAGTGGATCAACGCGTGGAGACACGCGCCAGTTGAAGAGGAATCGCTTGAGGCGAACGCATACGCCGCTGAAGCCGCGCAGGCGAACGCCAAGGCGGCGCAAGAATGGATCGACGCGTGGGTCGCCACCGATAGCGACAAAGTCGACGTCGAAGCGTCGCAACTGTACGTCTCGGAAGCGGCGGCAGCGCGCGCGGCGGAGGCCCAGCGGTGGATCAACGACTGGTCCTCGGGCGCGAAAAACAACGTCATCTCCACCAAGAAAGTCGGGCTCTTCGGGAAGATCTTCGGAGGGCTGTTCGGGAGCAAGAAGTAAGTAATAACACGTAACGGGATTGCACCGTGTCAACTATCGCTTTTGGAAAGATGAAGAAAAGCGCGGTCGAACTATCACTATAACAGACAGGGAATAATGAGAATGGAAAGCTAACGTTCGTATGTAATATCTATGCGTTTCTTATGTACACAAGTCGCTATTGTTCCTGTTTCGGATCTTCGTTTTCGTCGTCGTACCCGTCAGTGTTCCCTGCGGAGGCGGTGATTTCGGGCGCAAAGGTTTCCGAGGGCGCGTCTAGAGCGGGGTCCTCGGTTATTGTTTCTGTATTTGTTTCGGGTTCGTTTTCGTTTTCAGCCGCATCATCGCCCGGATGGAACGTCGGCGACCGCATCCGGTCCTCCCCCCCCGGAAGCGCGGGTGCCCTTGGAGCGCTGGGCTCAGGCTCGTCCCCCATCCCGTTCCGCTCGCCGTATTTGAACGACCGTTTCGGTTCATCAAAGGAGTCGTCAAAGGAGTCGTTCACAGCGCGTTCGCTGCGAACAGAAGGGCTCGCGGAGACGCCGCGAGATTTCTCCGATTGCGAAGGCGATGCGCGCGACAGAGAAGCCGATTGTTGTCGTCTCGACCGTCGTCCTCCACTCGACCGTCCCGCACTGGACATGGCACTGTACTTGACCTCGTCGCCAGTCTCGCCGAGGCCGATCTTTCCGTACACCCTTGTGCCTCTCGTGAAGCTTTTCGGCGTCGCGGCGTCGGCGTACGTGTGATGTAATTCCTTGCGCGCCGCTTCGCATTCCAGCCGTCTCCGTTCAGCTTCCAGTACGTTTGTGCGAACCGCGTCGTCCCGCATTTGCTGCCGCAGGAACGCGATGTGTTCCGCTTTCGCGGTCTCACGGTCGATCTTCTGCTGCAGTTTGAACCGGTAATGCGCGTCGCGTTTCGCTTTCTGCTCAGCTTTGTACCGCCGGTCCTCCGCCACGAGCTGCCGCTCCGTCTTCGTGAGCTCCTTTTGGAAATTCAACTCAGCCATGTGCTCGGCGACTTTCTGTTCTTCATCCTCCATGTTCTGTTTGATTTTGTCCTCCCGCGCTCGTTGCTTGCGTCGCGCTTCGTTGTACGCGAAGATCCTGTACGCTTCCCTCTCATCTAAACGACGTCTCTCGGCTTCCTGTTCGATCGCGCGCTCGCCTTCGTCGAGCTCTTTCTGGCGCTCGTTGCGCTGGTCCTCCTTGTCTAAGATACCCCGGATGCGGCCGTACAATCTGTCATCAGCTTTCGCCCGTGCGTGGTCAATCTTGGCCTGAAAGTCATCCTTCGTGGCTTTGGAAAGCACAGCGTCGTGCGCGTCTCTGATGCGCTTCAGCTCAGCCCGCCGCGTGTCGTCCGCCTCCATCGCCCGGCGCTTCTCGTCAACCTTGGCTTGCTGCCAGTCCAAAATACCGCGCGTCTGCGCATCGTACGCCTCTTTCTGTCGAATCTTTTCAGCCACAGACTCGCGCATTTCCCGTTCCGCGATGCGGTCTAAACGACGCTTCTCCGCAGCAAATGCATCAATGCGAAGTCGCTCCTGCTTGGCAATCCTAGCATTCTCCGCCTTCTCGAACTCCAGCCGCCGGTACTCCGCCCTGCTTTTGGCATAATTATCGCGGTCAACCTTCTTCACCCGCTCTGCCTTCGCATCGAGCTTGGCTTGGATATACGCTTCACTCTCCCCGTGCTTGAACTCGTTTTGCTTCTGCTTCGCATGTTCCTTCGCAAGGTTGGTCTGGTGCGTGCGTTCCCAGTGCCGAGTTTTCTCGTGGAACCGTTCGTTCCTATGCGACGAGATTTGAATGCTCATGGATTCGTTCGCCGCCACAACGGTTGACTCCACGTGCGCCATCTTCCCCTTCGCCGGCCGGAACTCGTTCAAAGCCTCCCGGTCTGAGAAGGAGTGCCGCATCTCTTGAAGGCTTTGCAGTAGGTTCTCTCGCTTCTGCAACGCGTGTTCGTACCGCAACCTCCAGATCTGTTCATCGAGGCGGTCGTCACGGAAATCTTCGATATCCACGACCATCAAATCGTACCCAGTCGGATCAACGCCCATCTCTAAACACGCTTTTATACTTCTTGGGGAGTCCAACTTTGGCACGGATTCGTGCAGCGCAATGGCCTCGACGTTGTCCAACGTGACCATCGGTGCGATGCTGAACTTCCGCACTCTATCCACAACAGGCGCCGTCACGTTCCGCACCCACAAATTCTGTTTCTTTACATCCTGCCCAAACGGCTTCGGGGGTTTGATTTTCTTCGGCGCGCGGTACTTCTTTGGTCGCCAGTCGATCCCTCCGCCGGTTTCGCTGACGTACGAGCGCTGTCGTCTGAAAGACCCCTCAGCGCTGCCAATACTCCCCGGGCTCATCACGTCCTCCGACGCGCTCACGCTCGCAGTGCGCCCGTCTTCACTCATGGCGAAAGGTTCCCCTTTTCGCGATTCCAAGAATCTGGTCTCACCCGACGTCACAGATGTGTGCTTCGACGGCGCCTCCGCGGGACTCGCCTGTGTCGCGTAAACGACGCGCTGCGCGGTCAGACCGGTGCGCTCCTCAAAGGCGCCCCCAGCGGCTACTCGGCAGCGGCGTGCGGCACGCGCGCGACAAGAGTGACGATAGGTTCCGCGACACCACCGCAGGTCTTGTCTTCGTCGGTCCCGAGAGAACCGTTTCGATCTCGCGAATGCGAGAATGTGCACAAAAGGCAGACTATTTGCTCTCTTGTATCTACTAGTTCCCCTTTTGGAGACCTCACGCGGCTCCAATTATTTTATTTCGTGACTGTTTGCCCCTGTGAAAACCCCTTCTGGAAAACTTCCAGACTGGAACGCCGGGCAACGGGTGGGAAGTCGACGATCTGGAGAGCAAGTTGAGATTGTGGCCAGCGGCGAAGCGAAGTTCGGCACCCTTTACGACAGACGATCGTCTCCTCGCGAACAGCTCACATCGAGTGGCGCTACCGGTGTGCGCTCGCATGCGGTGCGCGGCGGTATCGCGCGTTCTGCCGACCTCGCGGCGTGTTGCGCCCGCATCGCAGGAGCGTCGCGGGCGCGGCCGATGTGTGCGCGTCTCCGCGGTCACAAGATGGGTCTCGTCTGGTCCGAGCACTCGATGTGTGTTCACCAGCCGCGTGAGGGATGCTCCATCGAAACCTCATTCGCGCCGAGGGCTTGGTAGCTCTACAACATCACACCATCATAAGCTAAACCACCACCAATCACACGGAACCACCACGAGATGGGTCCAACGCGCAAAGGCGTCCGGTGAAACCGATGGCGAACCGTCGTCCACGTCGTCGAATAATGATGATGAAGAAAACGCCAGCGAACAAACTCTGGACGCGGCAATCTTCGCGCTGGCGCTCCCCGCAGTCGCCTCGCTGCTCCTTGACCCCGTGCTGGGCGTGGTGGACACCGCGTTCGTGGGCCGGATCCAAGGCGAAGGCGCCGCCGCCGCGTTGGGAGGCTTAGCCGTGTCCACCGCAGTGTTCAACTTTTCGTTCAAGCTTTTTAACTTTTTAGCGGTGGTCACGGGGCCGCTCGTAGCGTCGCAGATTGCGCAGGCGAAGGTGGAGAATGATTCAAAAGATTCAAAAGATTCAAAATACTCAACGCGCGCTGCTGCTGCTGACACAGTGCAGGGCGCGATGACCATAGCCGTGGTCCTGGGCGTCTCCGCGTGCGTCGCCCTGGAGCTGGGCGCCGATTCAGTGTTGCGGTGGGCCGGGGGGGACGGGCTGGTAGATCCAACAGGGTCTATTGAAGGGTCACGGATGATGACAGAAGCAGAGTCATACTTACGCGTACGTGCATTATCCGCACCAGCGGCTTTAATAGGAACCGTCGCGGTGGGCGCGTACCGTGGTTTGCTGGACACGAAAACGCCGTTGCTCGTATCAGGCGCGGCGAACGTCGTTAATTTAGTGCTGGACCCTATTTTGATTTTTGGGCTCGGGCCGGTTCCCGCGTTCGGCGTCGCGGGCGCAGCCGCGGCGACCACCACAGCGGAGTGGATCGCCGCGGTCGTGTTCTGGCAGATGCTGGTCAAGGAGGGGCTGTTGCCGGGAATTAGTTTAACCGGGGAGAAGGAAGGGGAGAAGGAGAAGGAGACGGAGACGGAGATGGAGAGCGATAATACGTCTCCCGACGGTATCGGAGGTTGGTTTACGGCCTTGAAACCCCTCGCCGCCGGTTCCGCATCACAACTAATCCGCACGCTTCTTTTACAAGCAGTATTGGTCAGGGCGACCGCGGAAGCCGCGGGCGCGGGCGCGGCGGGCGCGCACCAGATTTGCATTCAAGTGTGGTGGGTCACGTTGTTCGCGCTGGACGCGCTGGCGGTTGCGGCGCAGAGTTTAGTGGCGGCTAGTCTAGGGGCAGGCGACGTTATAAGCGCACGTAACGCAGCGGACCGGTCCTTGAAATGGGCACTCGCCGCTGGTACCGCGGTTGGGGTCGGGATCTACGCCGCCGGGCCTTTGCTGCCCGCGCTGTTCACGGACGATGTGGAACTCGTGGAACAGGCGAGCGGTCCTTTGCAATTAGTGGCTTTACTTCAACCCCTGAACGCGGCGGTTTTCGTGGGGGACGGGGTGTTACAGGGGGCTGCTGACTTTGATTACCTAGCGGTGGCGATGGCGGCGAGTGCTACGCCGGCGCTTGTGCTGCTGGGGCAGGTGGGGGAGGGGGTGGAAGCGGCAATCGGGGCGGGCGCGTCGGCGGAGGTCGTTTCGGTAACCGCGCTCACCGGCGTTTGGCAGTCCATGAGCGCTTTGCAACTAGGCAGAGCAATGACGTTGTCGTGGAGGTACTTCTGGGACAAAACAGGACCGGTCACGTTGCCTGAAGGTACTACTGAGGATGCTATTGAGGATACCAACGCGGCAAAGCAGAATGGGGAGTAGATTACTTTTTGGCAACGTATTTGTCACAACCAACCGTCTAGAGGCTCTATGTTCTCCATCCCAAAACACCTCCTCTACGGCACTACGCTCCCTGACGCCCCCCAACCCCCAACCTTGAAATTATCGTCGTAAATGTTCGTGCTGCACTCGGCGCAGTATACGTGCGGGCGTTTCGCCTTGCCGCAGTCGCGACACCGCTGCACGTCGGTGACGAAGTCGATCCTTTTGAACTGGTTTCTTCGTTTCCGCCTGGATGGGGTTACCTTTCGTTTCGGAACCGCCATCAAGGAGAACATATCGGGGGTTCCGGGGGACGCATCAAAGACCCACACGTGTTCCTCGGGAACCACCAACTCGGGGAGTGAAGGCACCGAAGGCATCGAGTCGGGCGCGCGCATCGGCGGCCGGCTGATCGAATCGACCGTCATGCTTCCATTACTCGCCCCGGTGGGAAGGATCAACGTCCTTGTCCACCTCGCGGTG
>MDSY01092407.1_pt1 | contig 35385 bp, 34 predicted proteins | sample 811131 | NCBI WGS metagenome assembly MDSY01 (sample SAMN05326643, study PRJNA326480) | marine metagenome | isolation source: seawater | place: Atlantic Ocean: South West | collected 2010 | reverse complement strand
CGTTGATAGGCTGGATGTGGAAGCGCAGTAATGCGTGTAGCTGACCAGTACTAATAGCTCAATTGGCTTGATTTATGCACTGAAAAAAATTTTATATTACAGGATATAATAGATAATAAATTATCATAAATTCGAATATGAATGCAATTTAATCTATTAGAGATATTTGATAATCAAAATTAAAATGAAGAAAATTAAATCTATAAGAGATGTTGATAATGAGTACTTGGATCAAAATTTTTATAAAAAACCAAAACAGATCCATCTAGAAGCCAAAAAATTAATTTTTAAAAGTTTGTCGGGCAAAGAAAATCAACAATTAAAACTAGTTGATTTTGGATCAGCTGACGGTCAACTTATATATCAATTAAATAATCAAAATAAGCATGACATCAAACTAGAGGGTGTAGAGCCTATAAAAAAATTAGTTCAAAAAGCAAGAAAAAATATTAAGGGAGTTAAATTTAGAGTAGGTTCAGTTCTAGACAAAAGTTTATACAAAAAATCAAGTATAGATATTGCTGTATCAACTGGCGTATTTTCTATATTTAAAGATCACAAAAAATATATAGGAAATATGCTGCACTGGGTTAAGCCCAATGGAATAATATTAATTCAATCAATTTTTAATAATGATGATTATGATGTATCTGTTGATTATAAAAAATCTACACAGAATGATTTTAACAGATCCAATTCAAAGACTGGTTGGAATATATTTTCTAAAAAAACAATATCATTATTTCTTAAAAGTAGAAAAATTAATAATTTTAAATTTATAGATTTTAATCTTAAGGTAAATGTTAAATACAATAAAGATAAGCCTTACAAATCTTGGACTAAAAAATTAAAAAATGATAAATTAATTTCTATAAATGGTTTATCTTTAATTTTAGATCAAAAATTTTTATTAATTCGGCGATAGCAAATATTTCTAAATATAAACTATATGATTACTTTTAAAAAAATATTTAATGGAGTAAAGAGATTTTTTACACAGTTTTATTCAATATTTGATGTAAATAATATAGCAAATTATATGTTAACGAAAACTTTAAGCCTATAAACTAAATTTGATACATATATAAATTAATCAATGTCAAAAATATTATTTTTAAATCCAAATAAATGGGGAAGGGGCATAACACATATTTGGATAGCGAGTCACTCAGGCATATTAAAAAGAAATAACCATAAAGTTGATTTATTCGATGCCTCATTTTATTCAAACTGGTCACTCAATGAAGTAAAATTTCAAACCAAAAATGACATGTATAAAAAGACAAACTATGATGATTTTTTAAAATTCAATTCAAATAATATTTTAGAGGATCTTCAAAAAAAAATTAATGAATTTAAACCAGACTTTATTTTTTGGTCTGCAATATCATCCCATATTCATGGAGAGGGAGAGTATGTAAATATTCAGAATGGATATGATTTACTTAAAGACTTGGATGCAAAAAATGCAATATTGATAACAGGTGGTTTGCAAGCCACTTCAGCGACTGAGATTATATTAAAAAAAATGCAAAGAATTAATTACTTAATTAGTGGTGAGTCCGAATTGGTATTACTTGAGATATTAAAAAATTTTGACAACCAAAAAGAACTTAAAAACACTAATGAAGATATAGAAAATATTGATGGGATTTCTTATATTAAAGAAGAAAAATTTTTTCAGAATAAAAAACAAAAAATTATAAATGATTTAGATAAACTATCTCCTTATGACTATGATATATTTGATAAACAGTCTCTAATTAGGCCCTATAATGGATCAGTTGTAAGAGCTGTTGATTATGAAATGTCTAGAGGATGCATTTATTCTTGTAATTATTGTGTGGAAACAATTATACAAAAATATTATGGTTTCACAGAATCTTCGCCTAATACTGGTGCTATCAAAAATTTTAAATCCTATCTAAGAAGCAAAAGTGCAAAAAAAATTTTTGATGAACTTGTATACTTAAATAAAGTAAAAAATGTTGAATTGATTAGATGTCAAGATACAAACTTTTTAACAAATGACAGGCATGTCCTTTTGGAGTTATCAGATTTAATTGATAAAAGTGATCTGAATATTAAAATTTATATTGAAACCAGACCAGAGGGGATTAATGAAAAATCAATTGAACTATTAAAGAAGTTAAAAATTGATGGAGTTGGTATGGGAATTGAGATGGCTGATGCAAAATTTAGAGAAGACAAGCTTAATAGATTTGCAAATCAAGAAAAAACTTTGAGTGCATTTGAATTATTAAAAAATAACGGAATAAAAAGAACAGCCTATAATATTATAGGACTCCCGAATCAAAATGAAGATTCAATTCTTAAAACTATTGAATTTAACAAAGTGCTTAATCCTGATAATATTACTGTAGCTTTTTATTCACCATATTATGGAACTAAATCACAACTTGATGGTAAAGAAGCTGGTATTTTTGATGATTATGAATTTGATGTGGACTCAGCCCTAAGAACAAAAAGTAAAGACACAGATCTATTGCCAGTTGAAAAATTAAAATTTTATAAAGAAAATTTTGTTAAGCTGGTTAGAAATGAAATTTAATTATTTAAAAAAAAAAATAATTATTGGCACATGGTCCTGGAGTGGGATGTACAAAACTATATCTGTCAATGATGTTAAAAAATTAATTAAAAAATGTGTATCAAACAATTTTATAGAATTTGATACGTCTCCATCATATAAAAAAGCAGATAAAATACTCCTAGAATTCAAAAAAAAAAATCCCAAAATTTTGATTAATACAAAATGTGGATGGGATGTAAATATGAAAAGAACTTATGATATCGATGAGATTAAAAAAGGTATCGACAGTACTCTAGAAAAATTTGGAATAATAAATGTTCTTCAATTACATAATCCCAGGAATGAAATTAAAAATTGGGATCTAATTATAGAAATGTTTAATAGTTATAAAAAGAAAAGATTAATAAATTTTTCAGGTATATCTCTTGCTAGAAACTATTATTTTCCATCTAAAATACTTAATAGTTTTGATTTTATACAAGATGAATTTAACTTACTAAGAATTGATCCAATAAAAAAAATGAAAAATTATAAAAATATTCTTGCAGCTAGATCTGTGCTTGCAAATGGAATCTTGACAGATGGTTTTAACCAAAAGAGTGCTTATCAAGCCAATGATCATAGAAGTGCATGGCTAAAAGGTGATAGAAAAAAAAATATTTTTAAACAAAAAGAGCTTCTTGAAAAGTTAACTAATGATAACATAGCTCAATTTGCCTTGAATTTTGCTATACATTACAAAATGTTTGATAAGTATATATATGGATTTAGGACTGAGAGGCAATTGGAAAGCTTAATAAACAATCTTAAAAATTCAAAACCACTTAACAAAGAAACAATTCAAAAGATCAACAGTCTTCATAGAGACAACAGGTTTTTTTTAAACAAAAAATTAAGATATAATAACTAATTTTTTAATATATTTTTTGCTTTAATTTCCAATCTTTCTCATTTTTTTCCCACAAATGAGGTGATCTAAAATTATCAATTGTTTTAAAAAACAATTCTTCATTAATATTTAAATATTTTAAATAATCAGTAAAATATTTCTTTGGAAACTCATGGTCAAATTTTTTAACTAAACCAATAGCCTCTTCTCTTGTAATATTTTCATTTCTTACTTCTTGGCCAGCATCAAACGTGGTTCTGCCTATTCCAAATTTTATATAGGTTGTGTAATAATGTAGATTTTCTATTTTATCATCAATTCCAGCATATTTTGAGTATGTACCTTCCGTTCTCTCAGAATTTGCTTTGAAACCTGTATTCTCATTTGCATAATAATACATTTCTTGTGGATCCCATTTATGAAAGTACCCTAAATAAAAAACTTTAATTTTATTATTTTCAATATTTTCTCTTTTGATGGGGATATAGGGTTGAAAATCGTTAATCTTAAAATCTGTTTCTTTAAGTATTTGATTAATATTTTTCTGGCCAAAATAAATATTCTCTCTTTCATTAGAAGTAAAATATTTTTGTTCCATAACTGGCTCAAAATTTTCTTTAATAGAAGACCCATATTCAGATGTGTTTTCACCATAGATTACAAGAGGAATGTTAAATTTAGTTGCAATCCTTGGCCCAATATTTTTTTGGCCTATAATAAATGGCTGAAAAGGATGTAGTAAATTTAAAAAAGCTTGTTGGGTTAAATACTTATGCAATTTTCCATTTGGGGTAAAAAGAATATTATCAAAACCTCCTACTTGTGACCAATTTGTAAAATTTTGCCATCCTATATCTGTATAAAGATGCGGTGACCAAGTAACTGTCAAAGGATTCATTCCATATTTATATTTTAAAACATGTGCTGCATATCCACTATCTTTGCCACCACTTCCAGGGACAACACAATCATACTCATTTTTACCTCTATAAACGTCTAAAATTTCTAATAGCTTTCTCTCTCTTTCTTCCCAGTCTATTTTCTTTTTCATCTCATGATAATTACATGCATTACAAATATTATTTTCATCAATCCCTGTGCCTATTTTTTGATTATCACTATTTTTAAATTCAACAACAGTGTTAGGTTTTTGATTTGAGTTAACGCATAGTTTACAAAATTTTACAGTCTCAGGTAGCCCATACATTGAAAAGTTTTTTGACATTCACCTCTTATATTTAAAATTTATATATTAACAACTTAAAAAGTATTCAAAACTAGGGTTAGACTAATAAACTTAACATTTTTTGATAAAATTGAATTATTGTATCTCTAGTATAGTTGGTTGAATGATGAAATGATTTACTACATTAGAGGTAGAACTATCAGATTAAAGTACATAATATTTAAAAAAGACTTTCTTAGAATAAAGTTTGCTGACAGAGTTGATGATCTAATATCATATGCTTTAAAAGCATATAATCTAATCGATAGATCTTTAAAAAAAATTTAAAAATATTCCAGATAAACTACTTTTTAATTATTCTTTTTAATCTTACAGGAAAAAAAACTACTTCGAGTATCAAAAGTTTAGTAATTAAAAAAATAAAATGAAAAAAACCTTTAAAAATCATATCTATTGTATTAAGTTTCATAATTAGAGGAACGGTGCTTTTTTCTAAATTATTAATATTTTTTAAGTATCTGTCCTTAGATAGCAATTTTTTTAATATAGGTTCAGTTACATTACTACAAAACTTCTCATTTTGTTCAGCGCAGTCAACTCTCTCAGCCTCTGGTGGAAAAAAAGATATAAAAATACTTATGGAATTACTTTTTAATATAGGAACTCTTGCATGCCAAGTTCTATGGAAAAGATAGTATATTTCTCCACTCTTTCCATTAGCTGGAGTAAGAAAATGCTTAACAATATTTAAGAACTTAAGACTATTCCAGGCTATAAAATTAGAGTTTGCCAATTGTTTGTTGCTTGGTAAAAGATGAGAGCTGCCTAAGAAAAAGGTAGCAGCATCTGGTTGGTCATTTACCAAAAAAGCAATACCCATTTCTCCAACACTATCAGTATGAATTTCTAAACCCCTATCATTATTTTTTGCTATTCTTAATCTTGGTCTCCATAGCATAAAGTTTTTGCCACATGTTTTTTCTAAAACTTCCTGAATTTCGCTATTATTAATTATCTTTTCAAAAATTTCATCTATACGTTTGTTGTGTCCCAATAAGTCAAAAGTTGTTTCATCAGAACCATCTTTTCTAAAATTTTCTAAAATTAGCTGATTAAGTTCTTTTAATTCTTCAGTTGAAAGGATTTGAGAGGAGCCTTTGGAAAAACCTTTTAATCTTAAATTTTTTTCAATAGCAGTAACATTCATAAAATTATTAATCTCTATATCAAGTATATTTGTAACACTTTAATCGTATATTACCTCTATTCAATTATAGATAATAGCACAAACGTTTATGGAATTGATTAATGTTCTTGTAGTAAAATTGGTAGACATAAAGGATTTAAAATTCATTATGTGGTTTTCTTGCTATTTCAAGTGGTGAGTTATTAATTTTTTTCATTCCTTTGTCTTTTTCTATCGTCATTATTTGTTTAAAACCTAATTTTATTCCAATATTTTTTAAAATTTTTAATGTTTTTGGGGCATAACTACCATTAGGGTGTGACATAGACTTAAAATAATTTTTTGGCTTATTTAATATATTTGATAGTAAATAAATATTCTTTTTATATTCTTGCATTTGTATCTTGGTATTTAATTTTCCAATTCTATGAAATTGACTGTGTGAATGTAGACCAATTATGTGATTATTTTTATGAATTGTTTTTAAGTCATTTTTATTCATGTAAAATTTTCTTTCAAATTTTTTATATTGAAAATTTTTATCCTTAAACATTTTGAAATTTATTTTTTCATATTCAGGTTTTGAAAGAAATTTATCTCTTATCATTCTAAATTTAAGATCATTAATTGAATAATATTGAAATTTTAACTTTAATTTTTTTAGAGAAACTTTTTCTTTATTAAAAATTTGATTTAAATCAAAATCAACATGGCTATAAAAGTGATTGTAATATTAATTAATATTGTTAAAAAAATTATTTCTAAAAAATCTAAATAATTCAATATAACTAGTTTCGTTTGTAAATTGAGAAGTTCCCACAAAAAAGAAACTTTTTATTTGATAATCATTTAATATGGGTAAAGCTATATCAACTTGAGATTTAAGACCATCATCTAAAGTAAAACAAACATCAGAAGGTTTCAATTTTTTTTCAATATGTCTATTTAAAAAAACATCTGCATCTAAAATATTTTTTCGACCAACTTTTTTAATTATTTTTACTAATTGATTTTTATCTATTGATCCTTGAGTTTTTTTATGGATCCCTTTTCCATTATGAAAATAGTGAAACATAACTCCATGATAAAATTTTTCACTCATTGGCATCAAAGGGGTTGATGAATTGATTTAATTTTCTTTTTTTTATTTTCAAATTAATTTTTTTATTTCTAAATTTACCTAAAATCTTATCTGTAAAATCCGACATTTTTGTATATCTAATTTCATTTTTTTTATTTTGTTTAATAGGTTTAATTTTAAGCAATCTATTATTTTCTATATTTTTGACTAAACATTCAAAAGCAGATTTTACAGCAAGCATTGAAAAAATAAAATAATTTTTAGATTTTTTTGGAAAGGTATGAAAGAGTATATTTCCATCATCTAATCCATTGGACAATAAGTATATTGTTGCACCAACTAATTCAAGCTTACCGTCATAAGTTGCCCAAAAATTACAATCAGTGCCCCTATAGTATGGTGAAATACCCATGTGCAATCCGATGGCTTTTTTAGATTTTAAAATATTTAATAATTTTCCTTTAATATAAGTTGATCCATAGACAATGAATAAATCACTTTTTAAATAATCTTTAAAATTTTTTAGACTGTAATCATTTATATTTCCCTTAATCTTTAAAATCTTTATTTTTTTATTTAATTTATAATCTCCAAAAACTTTCTTTTCAGCTCTTACAACTTTATTAAAATAAATATTTTTAACTTTTGATTGAGCTTTATGTGAAGTCACAGATGATTTTGAGCCAGTTTTTTTTTCTTGTATTACAAACAATTCATTACAAACTTTCTCTAAAGAATTAACTAAATAATTATGTCTAGACTGATTGGATGTGAACAATGTTATTTTCATAATTTAACAACTGGTAATAAAATCTTTTAAAAAATTTAAACCAACTTCTCCACTTTTTTCTGGATGAAATTGCGTACCAATTATTCTTTCCTTTATTACTCCAGAACAATAATTAATATTTTGATCAGTTGTAGTGCATAAAATATTTTTTGGATCATTTGTATTTCCAGCATAAGAGTGAACAAAATAAAATTTTTCATTATCATAATTATTTATAAATTTAAGATAATTATTTTGAATATTAATTTTTTTATATCCTACAATTGGAAGAATAATTTTTTCTTTTTCAGTTTTGATTAATTTTACCTGTCCATCAATTAAATTTAAACCTTCGCTTTCTTCATTTTCAAATCCTTTTGAGAATAAAATCTGCATACCTAGGCAAATGCCAAATATATATGAATTTTTTTGGACTTCTTTTAAAAAAAAGTCCAATTTTTTATTTTTTAACAATTTACTTGCTTCTGAAAAAGATCCTACTCCAGGAATAAATACAATATCATAGTTAGTTGAATTGTTTTCAGAATAAAATTGGGGTGCATAACCTATTTTTTGAAGAGAATTATATAAGCTTTTTATATTACCAAGCCCATAATCAAGAATACAAATTTTTTTCATTTTTTAGTTTTTTAATTGATATTTTTTTATAATGAAATGCTGATGCTATAGAAAAACTTACATTTTCATATTTTTTTTTTATCTCCAGTATATCTTCGATTTTTCCACATCCTCCATTAAAAATTAAAGGAACATTTACGTATTGGTATATTTTATTAAGAAGTTCCAAATCAAAACCTTTTTGTAGACCTTCATAATCTATTGAAGTTAAAATTAATTCACCACAATTGTAATCTTGAACTCTTTGAATCCAATCTACAATTTCTAATCCAGTTTTATCTCTACCTGAATTTTTATAAGCCTCCCATTTTCCATCTCCAATATTTTTTGCCTCTATATAAACAGTAATAGTGCTTGACCCAAACTTCTTAACTGCCTCTCTTATAAAATTTGGATTTTCTGTTGCATAGGAGTTAATTGCCACCTTATCTGCACCTGATCTTAGAGCTTTATCAATATCATTTAAACTTCTGATGCCGCCTCCCAACGTTATTGGGACAAAAATATTTTTTACAGCTCTTTCAACTGTATTGAATAAATTATTTCTACCATATAAACTTGCTACAGCATCCATCATCATAATTTCGTCAATTCCATCTTTATAATAATTTGTTGCTATATCTAATGGATCACCTATTTTTCGTAATCCCTCAAGGTTTATTCCTTTAATTACAAATTCATTTTTGATATCAATTCTTGAAATAATTCTCATTAATTAAAATATATATATTATTTGATTTATTAAAATATATACATCATTTGAAATATATATAGTAATAGTAAGAGTAATTTTTAATTGATTTAACCTTTATGTCTAAATTCAAAATTGGAAACAGAGTTGTTGGAAAAAAGTATCCTCCTTTGATAATTTCTGAAATTGGAATTAATCATAATGGATCTATTGATCTCGCAATTCATCTTGCTGACACAGCAATTAAAGCAGGGGCCGAAGTAATCAAACATCAAACACATGTTGTAGAAGATGAAATGTCAGAGGAGGCTAAAAAAGTTATTCCTGGGAATGCAGATATCTCAATTTATGAAATTATTAAGAAGTGTTCATTAAATGAAAATGATGAAGAAAAATTAGCAAATTATATTAAAAGTAAAAAAAGAATATTTATTAGTACTCCTTTTTCAAGAGCAGCAGCTGACAGATTGGTAAAGTTTAATATACCAGCTTTTAAAATTGGCTCTGGAGAATGCAACAACCATCACTTTGTAAGGTATTTATGTAAATTTAAAAAACCAATAATAATGAGCACCGGTATGAATTCTGTACAAAGTATTAAAAAATCAGTAAATATTATCCTCAAACACAAAATTCCACTTGCACTTCTTCATTGTACCAATATTTACCCAACGCCAGCTAAATTAGTAAGATTAGATTGCATCACAGAATTAAAAAAAGCATTTCCCAAATGTATTATAGGAATTTCTGATCATACTGAAAATAATTATACCAGCTTAGGTGCTGTAGCATTAGGTGCTGATATAATAGAAAAGCATTATACAGATACAAAAAAAAGAACTGGACCAGATATCTCATCCTCAATGGATAAAAACGATTTAAAGAATTTGATTAAAGGGTCAAAAGAGATTTTTCTAGCAAGAGGAGGTCAAAAAAAACCTTTAAAAGAAGAAAAAAAAACAATTGCATTTGCATTTCCTTCAGTTGTGGCTTTAAAGAACTTAAGTCCTGGCATGAAATTAACAAAAGATAATATTTTTTTAAAAAGACCAGGTGGTGGTGATTTTGGAATAAATAATTTAGAAAATCTTTATGGCAAAATAGTAAAAAAATTAATTAAACAAAATACACAAATTAAAAAAAATTGTATTAAATAAATCTAGATGTGCTTCACAAAAAAGACCAAAATAAGCAATTAATACTTGATTAAAAATTTATGAAGAAAAAAATAATATTTGTAACTGGTACTAGAGCAGACTATGGAAAAATAAAGTCTTTAATTCTTAAATTGCAAAAAAGAAATTTATTTCAAGTACACGTTTTTGTTACTGGCATGCACAACTTAAAAAAATTTGGATCTACGTGGGAGGCTCTTATTTCTGATAAAATAAAGAATATAATCAGATTTAGAAATCAAAAAAATAACGATAGTATGGACTTTGTATTAGCCAAAACTATAGTTGGATTTAAAAGAATAGTAACAAAAATTAAACCTGATCTAATAGTAATTCATGGCGACAGGATTGAAACTCTTGCATGTGCAATAGTTGGTTCACTAAATAATTACAGAACAGCTCATATTGAAGGAGGAGAAGTTTCAGGAACTGTTGATGAAATTTTAAGACACTCAATATCCAAATTGGCACATACACATTTTGTAACAAATAAAAGAGCAAAAAAAAGATTAATTCAAATGGGTGAATTTAAAGATAATATTTTTGTAATGGGCTCACCAGATGTTGATATTATTAATTCTAAAAAACTGCCATTGTACAAAGATGTTACAAAAAGATACGATATTAAATTTAAAGATTATGGAATTGGAATTTTACATCCTGTCACTACTAATATAGAAAATTTAAGAAATGAAACATTGTCTTTTTTAAATTCTATAAAAAAAAGTAAAAAAAATTTTGTTTTAGTTTATCCAAATAATGACCATGGTAGCAATATAATTTTAGAAGAATATAAAAAAATTAAATCAAAAAATATTAGAATTTTGCCATCAATGAGATTTGAATATTATTTGGTACTTTTAAAAAACTCAAAAGTTATTATTGGAAATTCTAGCTCAGGAATCATGGAGGCACCTTACTATGGGGTTCCAACAATTAATATTGGTGATAGACAGAAAAATAGAAGTAAACTAAAAACTATTCAACATTGTCGATTTAATGAAAAAAAAATTTTAAACTTAATAAAAAAAATGTTTTCAAAAACAAAACGTCATAAGGTGAAATCAGAGTTTGGAAAAGGACAAAGTTATAAAATCTTTGATAAAATTTTAAGATCAAAAAAATTATGGAAAATTGATACACAAAAACATTTTCAAGATATATAGTAAAAATTAATGATAAATAATAATAAATTTTTTATAAATGATATTGAGTGTGTAGCTTTAATAGGTTGGTGTCCAAATATTGATGAGATAGTTAGAATTAACAAATCTTTTAATTTAAAAACCTTAGTCATTACGAGCCCCAACCAAAAAAGATTATATAAAAAAAATATAAAAATTAATGTTTTTTCTAAAATTGATTCAAGCTCATTTAAAAATTTTATATTAAAAAATTGTAAAATTGAAAAAACATTATTTTTATCTGTTAGTTCAATGTTTATTTTTGATAAAAAATTAATAGATTTTTTTAAAGGTAATCTTATTAATTATTTTCCATCAAGACTTCCATATGATCAAGGTAGAGGAGGTTTTTCATGGCATATAATGAGAGAGGATCGTATTCTAAATAATTTATTTCATATAATAGATTCAGGAATTAACACTGGGCCGATAATAATAAATAAAAAAAGTATATTTCCCTCAAATTGTAAAATTCCTCTAGATTTTGAGAATTACAAGTGGAGTGAAATGAATAATTTTTATTATGAATTTTTGAGGGATTTAAAAAAAGAAAAAAAATTTGAAATATCTTATCAACCAAAATATCTAGGAAGATATAATCCATCTCTAAATACTTTAAGGAATGGCTTTATAGACTGGACTATAGATTCATATGATTTATTTAATTTTATAAATGCATTTGATGATCCTTTTATAGGAGCGTCAACTTTTATAAATGAAAAGAAATATGGTCGATTGTTTATTAAAAAAGTTCACCTTCATGGTGGAGATACTAATAATCATCCGTATCAAGCTGGTATTATTTCAAGACATGACAAAGAATGGGTTACTGTATGCACAAGTGGAAAACACATGCTTCTAATTGAAGAAGTAAAAAATTCTAAAGGACAAAATATTCTCAAATTCCTTAATGAGGGAGATAGATTTTATACACCCATTAAATTTTTAGAAAATTCAAAATTAGATAGAGTAAATTATAAAGCGTAGTAAATTATTTTTTTAAATATTGAATGATAAAAAAAAATTATTTAGCACTAGTCCTCGCCAGAAAAGGATCTAGGAGATTAAAAAATAAAAATGTTTTAAAATTAGGTTCAAAACCACTTATTTCCTGGACTTTGGACAATCTAAAAAAAATTAGCTATTTATTTGATGATATTTTAGTTTCAAGTGATTCTAACATAATAAAACAAATAACTAAAAAATCAGGTTTATTATTTTTAAAGAGACCAGATTATCTGGCAAAAAGTAAGACCACATCTGAATCCTCAGCTATTCATGCTGTAAATTTCTATCAGAAAAAGTATCATGAAATAAAATATATAATTTTGTTTCAACCAACTTCTCCTTTAAGAAAAAATTCTACAATAAAAAAGGTATTAAATTTATCATTAAGATATCCAAATAAACAAATTGTTAGTATAAATGATCAATCCTCTAAGCCGAATGGGCTTATATATTTAACACCAGTTAAAATTTTAAAAAAACACAAATCTTTTTCTTACAAAAATTTTGTACCATTGATTACGAAGTCTAAAAAAGAAGCAATTGATATAGATACTAGTTATGATTTGAAAATTGCTAAAAAACATATCAATGAAAATTAATTTCACATTTCCAAAAAAAAAAGAAATAATTTTATATGATCAAATCTCAAATTATTTATTAGATAATTTGGATATAAATAAAATCAAACATGTTATTCTTCCAGTCAGAGGTGAAACATACAATTTTTATGCCTTATTATTAATGATTATAAAATTTAAAATAGGTAGAGAGGAGTACATCAAATCATTTATATTTTTATTTCGACCTAAGTTAATAATCAGTGCTTCAGAGCATGATATTTTTTTTTATAAACTTAAAAAAAATTTCTCACATGTTAAGTTTCTGATGGTGCAAAATGGAGCAAGATCTAAAAGATATGATTTATTTGATTTATTGAAAAAAGAAAAATTACTAAATTCTAAACTGCAGATAGATTATTTTTTTGTTTTTAGTAAGTATTATGCAAATGAATTAAAAAAATTTATTAAATTTAAATCAAAGATTATTGGATCTTTTAGAAATAACAATATTCCAATAAAAAAATTTAATGCCAATCAAAAAAGTGTTATTTTTATATCAGCATTTAAAAAATATTTTAAAGTTAATAATAAGATAATACTAGCCAAATCAAATACTGAACTGAGCAATAATTATTATGTGGAAAAATTTATTTTACCTATTCTTTTTAAATTTTGTAAAGAAAATAATTATAAATTTAAAATTTTATTGAGAAATACCAAAGAGAAGTCATCAGATGAAGTTAGCTTTTTTTTAAATTTAATTAAAAATAATAAAAATTGTTTTGTTTATAAAGATTTAAATAAAAGTTCTTATGAAACAATAGATACTTTTGAAAATATTGTTTTTATTGACTCAACCTTGGGTTTTGAAGCAATAGCAAGGGGAAAAAAAGTTGTTAGTATTTTTTCTCGCAAATTTAAAAATAATTTATTAGGAGATTTTTTATGGCCTAAAATTGGACCAAAGTCTGCTAATTTTTTTACTTTTTCTAATAATAAAAAAAAAATTATTAATTTATTTAAAAATAATTTTAAGATATCGACTAATCATTGGATTAAGACAAATAAAAATCATATTAGGGATTTGATTGTTTATCAAAAAAATAATAAAAATTTCTATTCGCTTTTAAATAAAATATTGTATAAATAAAATTATAACTTTAATTAAATTAATGTTTTATTAATGAACTTTTTTTACAGCAATAAAACTTTCTTTATTTATAATTGAATCGCTTATCAATTTTATTAAAATGAAAAAATATCTTAAATGTTTTCAAAAGTAAAAAATTTATTTTTATATTTAAATAAAAAACAAAAAAATAAATTTATTATCTTGCAGATAATTGTGATTTTAAATTCCTTTTTAGAAATTTTAGGTGTTGTCTCAATTATCCCATTTATGTCAGTTATTTCTGATAGAGATATCATATTTGAAAATGATATGCTTTCAAACGTTTATTTATTTTTCAATTTTACAGATGTGAACAAATTTATATTTTTTTTAGGTTTTGTGGTATTTTTTTTCATACTTGTATCCACAATATCATCAATTACTACTACCGTTCTGTTAGCTAATTTTGCAAATCAAATTTCTGCTGAATTATCAAATCGATTATTTAAACATTATATTGATCAAAAATGGATTTATCACTTAAGTACTTCGAGCTCGCTAATTTTAAATAATTTATACAATGAATGCTCAAGAGTATCAGGTGGTATAGCAGACTCTGCTATGCAAATGATATCTCGTATTTTTTTTTCTATTCCTATGTGTATTGGAATTTTTTTAGTTAATCCATTTGTAGCAATTATAGGTATATTAATTTTTTTATTTTCATATTTTATAATCTATAAAACCATTAGAAATAAAGTTTTTCATAATGGTCTTATTTTGACAAATAAAAGCGAAGAAAAATTTAAACTTATTAATGAAGCATTTGGAGGAATTAAAAATGTTATTTTATCTAATACAAGTTTATATTTCATAAATAAATTTAATCTTCAGTCATTTGCATTAGCCAAAGCTTCGGCTTTAAACACAAATCTACAAAGAATTCCAAAATTTTTAATAGAATTTATAGCATTTGGAGGCGCAGTGTTATTAATAATTATGTTAAATTTAAATAGTAATGGAAATTTTCAAAGTGTAATTGCTGAATTAGCTTTTTTTACCTTAGCTGGTTACAAGTTAATTCCCGCACTTCAGCAAATTTATATGAACATTACAACTATAAAAGCAAACATCTCGGCATTAGACTCAATTGATAATGATTTAAAAAAATCTATTGAAAAAAAGCCTATTTATATAGAAAAAAAAGAGAACTTTAATAATTTCAAAAGTATAAATTTAAAAAATATCAATTTTTCATTTAAAAAAAGAAAAGAATTTAAAATTTCAAACTTATACTTAAATATAAGTGCAAATAGTATTGTTGGTATAGCTGGTCAATCAGGATCTGGAAAATCAACAGTTGCAAATTTAATAATGGGGATGCTTGAGCCTGACAGTGGAGAGATAAGTATTGACGGGAAAATTTTAGATAATAAAAATATAAAAAGCTGGCAAAAAAATATTGGTTATGTACCCCAATCTATATTTTTGTGTGATGGCACATTAAAAGAGAACATAGCTTTTGGAATTGATTATAAAAATATTGATAATAAGTTAGTTGAAAAAGCAATTAATTTGGCAGAACTATCTGGTTTTGTAGACACTCTGACGGACAATATAGATACAAGACTAGGTGAAAGAGGTGTTCAACTGTCTGGTGGTCAACAACAAAGAGTTGGAATAGCAAGGGCTCTATATCACGACCCAAATATATTAATTTTTGATGAAGCTACAAGCTCACTGGATGAAAATACTGAAAAAAATATTATGAACGCAATTAACAAATTTTCTAGATTAAAAACAATTATAATTATTGCACATCGAACAAATACTCTAAAAAAATGTGATAATATTTTTATATTTAACCAAGGACGTGTTATTGATAATGGAAATTTCAAAAGTTTATTTGAAAAAAGTTAATTAAATTAAGTAATTTTTAATCAATGATCATAAAAAATTTAGAAAATTGTTAAAGCAGAAATCTTTTTTAAAACAATTTTATAAAAATAACTATTTCAAAGAATGATTAAATGACCTTAAAAAATTTTTTTTTATTTATTCCTGATCTTGACAGCAAAAGTGGCCTTGGGCATTATTTTAGGTGTTTAAAGTTTTTAGAATTTTTTAAAAAAAAATATAGGACATACATCTTAATAAAAAAAAACAAAACTAGCGTTAATTTGTTATCTAAAACAAAATATAATAAAATTATTTTCTTTAATAATTTAGAGACAATTATTAAAAGATTTTCCAATAAAGAAAATTTTTTTTTTATTGATAGTTATGATAAAAAAAAAATTGACTTAATTAATCATCTAACAAAAAATACTATCAGTACAGCAGATAATTTAGTTAAATTAAATACTAAATACATAGTTGATCATACATTTTTAAGAAATAAAAAAGATCATGAAAGAAAAAATCCTAATTCAATTATTTATTCAAATTATTTATTTTTTCCATTTAATAATAAGAAAGAAAAAAAAATTAAGAAATATATAATGATTAATTTCGGAACATATAATTCTAAAAAAGACATCCTGAGTGTACTTAGCTTCATTACAAGAAATAAATTGAATTTAAAATATAAAATCTTAATTATAGATAAAAAATTTAAATTAAATTTATTGAATAAAGATAATTTAAAAAATATTGATTTAATTCATTATACAAATAATTTGAATAAATATTATTCTAAAACTTTCTTTTGCTTTGGGGCTTGTGGCATATCTTTATATGAGAGGAGCTTTTATGGCATTCCATCTATATGTAAGCCTATTGCAAAAAATCAAATTTATAATTATAAAAATTTTTTGAAAAAAAAAATGTATAATTGATTTTAACTCAATAATAGAAGACAAAGAATTTACATTTAGAGACTTTACTGATATCTTAAAGAAAACAAAAAAAAATTTAAATTTTTATTTTTCTCCAAAAAAACAAATGAAACAAATAAACAAGCTTATTAAAAATATAAAATGATAAAAATTAATTTAAAAAAATATTTTCAAAAACCAAAAAAAAATTTAAAATTAAAACCTTTAATTATTGCTGAAATTTCTGCAAATCATGGTGGTAGTAAAAAAAAGTTTTTAAATTTGATTAAATCGGCTGCAAAAAATGGTGCAGATTTAATAAAAATTCAAACTTATGAAGCAAAAGATATAACTATAAAAAATATTAAGGTGGGTAAATTAAATTTGTGGGATTTATATTCTAAGGCAAAAACACCGTTAAGTTGGCACAAAGAAGCTTTCAAATTAGCTCAAAAACTTCACATTACTTTATTTAGCACTCCCTTTAGTCTAAGAGCAGTTCAACTTTTAGAAAATTTAAATGTTAAATTGTATAAAATATCTTCATTTGAAATAACAGATTTACTATTAATTGATGCAATTGCAAAAACAAAAAAACCAATAATTCTCTCTACAGGTATGGCTTCTTTAAATGAAATTAATGCTGCTATCAAATGTATTAAAAAATATCATTCCAAAATAATAATTTTACACTGTGTTTCTGGATACCCAACTAAAGAAGAGGATATAAATTTAAGTAGATTAATTTTTATGAAAAAAAAGTATAAAGATTATAATATTGGTTTATCTGATCACACAAATGATATTAATTCTTCTATAGCATCATGTTGTTTAGGTGCAATAATCATTGAAAAACACTATATTCTAAACAAATTAGATAAATCATATGATAAAAATTTTTCGATTGATCCTGAACAATTAAAAAAATTAAGTAAGTTTTCAAAAGTAATACATAAGAATTTAGTTAATAAAAAAAATAACATTCAAATGTTAAATAATAAGGGTGAAGACTATTCAAAATTATTTAGGAGATCAATTTACTTAATAAAAGATATAAAAAAGGGTGAAAAAATTACATTAAAAAATATTTCAACATTCAGACCTTCTATTGGTGTAAAATCTGAAAATATATTTAAGGTACTTGGTAAAGTAATAAATAAAAACAAAAAAAAAGATGAACCGTTAAGATATAATGACCTTTTAAAATGAATATCTTATTTTTTGGCCACACTAGTTTTGCAGCCAAAGGTTTAAAAAATTTATTTAAAAAAAAGGAGGGAATAATTTATTTCTCTAGAAAACAAAAAGAAAAGAAATTCTTTTTTGATCTAAAAAAAAAAAATAACAAAATAAGTTATAAAAATAAAATAAAAAAAAAGTCAATTATATTATTCTTCTCAAGTACTGTACCTAAGAAAGAAAATGTCCCAAATTGGAATTATATTTCAAAAATAAATATAGATGGTGTAATTAATTTTTTAAAAAACCTTGAATTAAAACCAAAAAAAATAATCTTAATTTCTTCTTGTGCAGTTTATGGAAAAGAAAAAGAAAACCTATCTGAAACAGATTGGCTGAAACCCACTACACCCTATGCAATTACTAAATTAGCTCAAGAAAATATTTTTCGCATATATTGTAAAATTAATAATATTAAGTTATTTATACTTCGTTTAGGCTATGTTTATGGAGATGAAATGCCAGATTTAAGGCTGTTGAAAAGATTAAAGAATACATTTAGAGCAGAAAAAAAAATAAATATCTATAATAAAAATTTAAATCTTAATTTAATACATACAGAAGATATTAAAAATATAGTTTTAAAGTCATTAAACAAAAATGAAGGTTTAATTAATGCTGTTCATAAAAAAAAAATTACAATTAAAAATTTTGTAGAATCTTTAGTAAAAAAGAAGGAACCAAATAACAAGCAACTTAACAAAAATGAATTTTTTTCAAAAGAGTTTAAGAATTATTTTCCAAATTTTAAATTTATGAAAATAACTGATGCTATTAAGAATTTATAAATGTCACAAAAAATATTAATTGTTGGTGGTTCTGGAAATTTAGGAAATAAAATTTGTAATTTTTTGATAAAAACAAATAATAAATTAGTTAATCTTGATAAAAGAAAAATTAAAAACCTCAATAAAATAAGTTTCATAAAATGTGATTTAACAAAAAAAATTAGTAAAAAAAAATTACCCAGAGATATTAATATAATAATTTTTTCAGCTGGTTATATAGGGGGTATTGATAGTAGAGATGATAATTTTATTGATAAATATTTTAAATTAAATTTGTATTCACTATCAAATTTATTAGAGAGCATTGAAATTTCAAAGTTAAAAAAAATAATTTTCTTTTCAAGTGAACAAGTTTATGGGGATAATCAGATCAATATTAATAATAAAAAAAATACTTTCTTTGAACCTAAACCAAAAAATTATTATGGAGCCTCAAAATTAATGGCTGAAAAATACCTTAATTATTTTTACAGTTTTTATAATAAAAAATTTGGAATTGATATTTTAAGAGTCCCCAGAGTAATTGATCTTTCAGAAAATACATTATTTTATAAATTAATAAAAAGTTGCTCATTGAGAAAAAAAATAAACATTACTAATAATAGAGAAAAATTTAATTTTGTATTTGTGGATGATTTTTTAAGTATAATATCTCGAACAATAACACAAAAAAAAAAATTATTTAGAATTTTAGATATAGGTAGTAAGGACTATAAATCGTTTAGTATAATTGATATTATAAAGTTAATAGATCAAAAAATTAACACTAAAACAAAAACTTTAATCAAAAATGAAAAATTTTCACATAATCCGTTTAATCTAAAAATTAATTACAATTATTCTTATAAATCTTTGAAACAAAATTCAAAAATAAGTGTTAAAAAAATGATTGAATTAATTAGGGATAAATATGGACTTAAATAATATTATATCAAATTTAGAATTTAAAAATATTACCAACGTAAATTATGAAGATGTTTTAGAATTACTTAAAATAAGAAATAAAGAAAACGTAAGAAATAAAATGTTTAACAAAAAATATATTACTAGATTTGATCATAATTCATGGTTAAAAAAGATTAAAAAAACTTCCAAAGAAGATTTTTACATAATTTACTATAAACACATTGTTTGTGGAGGTTTGGGTATTAAAAATTATGATAATAAACTTAAGGAATGTGATTGGGCATTCTATATTTCTGATAACTTTAATTTTCCAGGATTAGGTGCGTCAATTGAGTTTAAATCAATTAATTTTTTGCTTAAAAAATATAAATTATCTCGCCTTTATTGTTATGTGTTAAAAAATAACCCAAATGTTATTAAATTACACAAAAAATTTTTTTTCTTAAAAGTTCCTATTTTAATAAAAAAATTAAATGATTATAATATTAATATATCTAAAAATAATATTATAAAATTTTGTTTAGACTTAAAAAGATGGAAATCTGAGTCAAAAAAATTGGTTAAAAAACTTAAAATACATGAAAAAAAATCACAGTATTAATAAAATTAAAAAATTTCTTTTTAAAGATGGTTATTGCAAAATTGATGAATTTCTCCCTAAAAAATATTGTGAAAATTTAATAAAACAATTGATTAAAGAAAAGATTAAATTAGAAAAAAATAAGGTACACAAAGATGAGGCGTCAAAAAAAGGACAAATAGTTATAAGAGACTTAATTCTTCGAAATCCAAAAATATTTCTGAATTTAATTGATCTTAAAATAATCACCCAAGTACTAGATAGTGTTTTTGATGAAGAATATATTCTAGATAATTGTATGGCCAGTAACAGTGTAAATGTTAAGCAAAAATATGATAGAATAGTGCATATTGACTCACATATTCCAGTAACAAATCCTTTACACACTTTGGATCTAGTTGTGGTGGTTTGTTTAAATAATTTTAATAAATTTAATGGCTCAACTATTGTGTGGCCTAAAAGTCATTTGAGTGGAATTAAGATACAAAAACAAATTAATGTAAATAAAAAAAAATTTAAAATAATTAATGCAAAAAAAGGTTCTTTAGTTTTCTTTTTGGGTCAAACTTGGCATCAAATTGGAAAGAATTTAAATAAAGAAGATAGATGGGGTATACTTCTTCATTATAAAAGATGGTGGATAAAACCAGCAACTAATTTTACAAAATGTGGTAATAAAATATTCAAAATGCTAAACAACAAACAAAAAAAAATTCTTGGCTTTAATTCTATATCACCAGAGTTTAATTTTAAAACAAATACAAGAAAGTTAAAAACACTTAGAAAAATTTCAAGTGTTTCAAAAAATTATTTAAAAGCAATAACTTCTTAAAATATTTATGACAATTTGTATAATACCATCCCGTCAGGGAAGTAAACGATTAAAAAATAAAAATATAATAGACTTTTATGGAAAACCTATAATTTATTATCCAATAGAAGAATCAAAAAAAACAAAAATTTTTTCAAATATTTATGTATCAACAGACTCTAATAAAATTAAAAAAATTTCTGAAAATTTTGGTGCTAAAACATTAAACTTAAGAACTAAAAAATATTCAGATGATTACACAAATGTCAAAGAAGTTTTAGTAGATTATATTTTAAGTAATAATTTAAAAGATGAAAAATATTTTTGCTGCATATACCCAACAAGTGTGCTTATAACTTCCCATATGATTAAAAAAGCATTTTCAAAATTTAAAAAAGAAAATAGTGATATGCTTATTACTTTATGTGAGTTTTCGAGCAGTCCAGATAGAGCGTTCACTATAAAAGGGGGAAAATATGCTTCTTTTTCAAAAAAAAAGAATCAAAATACTAGAAGTCAAGATTTAAAAAAAAAATTTTATGATACTGGTACTTTATATTTTTTTAAAACTAAGAAATTTTTAGAAAGTAAGGATGTATTTCCTTCAAAATTATCATTTTTAATGCTAAATGAACTTAATAGCCAAGACATAAATACTAAACAAGATCTAGTATTAGCTAAAATAAAATATAAAACAAAATAATGTACAATAATAAAAAAATATTAATTACTGGTGGAACTGGTTCATTTGGGCATGCTTTTGTCGATAGAATTTTAAAAAGATATAATCCTAAAAAAGTTGTAATTTTTTCAAGGGATGAATTTAAACAGCATCAAATGAGTGAGCATTTTAATGATAACAGATTAAGATTTTTTCTTGGAGATGTGAGAGATAGAGAAAGAATTGAATTAGCTATGGAGGGGATTGATTTTGTAATTCATGCAGCAGCCTTAAAGCAAGTTCCAGCAGCCGAATATAATCCAATGGAATTCATTAAAACTAATGTTCTTGGAGCAGAAAATGTAGTTTATGCTGCGATAAAATTTGGTGTAAAAAAAATTATAGCCTTATCAACTGATAAAGCATCTAATCCTATAAATTTATATGGTGCATCCAAGTTACTGTCAGATAAAATTTTTGTTTCAGCAAATAACATAATTGGAAAAAAAAATATAAGGTTTTCAGTTGTAAGATATGGAAACGTATTTAATTCAAGAGGATCTGTATTTCCTATATTTAAAAAAATTGTAGAAAAAAAAAAAAAATATTTTCCAATAACCCATCCAGATATGACAAGATTTATAATAACTTTAGATGAGGGGATAGATTTTGTAATTAAATCTTTTGAAAGAATGCATGGGGGTGAAATATTTATTCCAAAAATAAAATCACTAAAAATTTTAGATTTGGCGAGGACTATGGATAGTAAAAAGAAAATAAAATACTTAGGTGTAAGGCCAGGTGAAAAAATTCATGAATTCTTGTTTTCATCGGATGAAACAATTTTAATACATGAATTTAAAAATCATTATGTTCTAGCCCCATCAATCACCTTTACTTATATTTCGAAAAACGGCTACTCAAAAAATAAATTAGGAGAAAAAGGTAAAAAATTGACTAGAAGTTTTAATTACACTTCAAACTCAAATTCTTTTTTAAATAAAAAAGAAATAGAGAAACTAATTAAAAGTTAATTAAACTTTAATTCAGCTATGAAATAATTAATGAAAATTTTCTCATATTCTAAGCAAACAATTTCAACGGAAGATATTAAAAGTGTTACAAAAATATTAAAATCAAATTTTTTAACACAAGGTCCAACAATTGAAAAATTTGAAAATAAAATAAAAAAATTTGTTAAATCAAAATACGCAGTCGCAGTGAATAGTGCTACTAGTGGTTTGCACCTTTCTTGTTTGAGTTTAGGATTAAAAAAAAATGATTATTTGTGGACTGTGCCTAACAGTTTTGTAGCCTCATCTAATTGTGCTTTATATTGTGGAGCAAAAGTTGATTTTGTGGATATTAATTCCAAAACTTGGAATATAGATGAGGTACTTCTAGAAAAAAAATTACTTAAAACACCTAAGAAAAAGTTACCAAAGATTTTAGTAGCAGTGCATTATGCTGGTGAACCAGTAAACTTAAAAAAAATTTATATATTATCAAAAAAGTTTAATTTTAAAATAATTGAAGATGCATCTCATGCCTTGGGTTCAAAATTTCAAAATGATAAAATAGGAAATTGTAAATTTTCGTCAGCGACAGTATTTAGTTTTCATCCTGTAAAACCAATAACAACTGGTGAAGGGGGAATGATAACAACAAATAATTTTCAAATAAATAAAAAACTTAAATCTTTAAGAAGTCATGGTATTGAAAAAATCAGTTTTAAAAATAAAAAAGATTCAAGATTATGGTATTATGAGCAAACAGATCTAGGTTTCAACTATAGAATGAATGATATTGAAGCTTCATTAGGAATTAGTCAAATCAAAAATATTGATCATTTTCTTAAAAAGAGAAATGATTTAGCAACAAGATATAAAAAAAAATTATTATCTTTACCTCTAAAATTTCAAAAGACTGATCCAAAAAATTATTCCAGTTATCATTTATTCACAATTAATTTATTAAAAAAAAATCATATTAAAAATTATAATAAAATTTTTAATTTCTTAAGAAATAATAAAATATTTGTCCAAAAACATTATATTTTGATATATACACATCCTTTTTATAGAAAATTATTTAAAAAATTATATTTAGAAAATAGTGAAAATTTTTCTAGTTCTGTTATTAGTTTGCCACTATACCCAACTTTAAAATTAAATGAACAAGACTTCATTATTAAAAAATTATTTGAAATTTTAAAAAAAATTAAATGAAAATAAATTTCAAAACAGTTGATAAATCTATTTTCTTTCTCACTGGATTACCTGGAGCTGGTAAAACTGCATTATCAAAAAAATTATATGAAAATTTAAAAAAAAATAAAGTAAAGGTAAAAAATATTGATGGAGATAAATTTAGAAAAAAAATTACCAATCGAAATTATGATGATCAATCAAGAGAATCTATAGGTCGTTTAAAAATAAAGGAGGCTATCAAATATTATGACAAAGGATATTTTGTTATTGTTTCTGGTGTTGCCTATAAGAAAAAATGGAGAAATGATTTAAGAAAACTTTGTGAAAATAGACTCTATAAAGAAATATATCTAAAATGCTCTATAAATGAATGCATTAAAAGAAATATGCTTCTAAATAAAAATGAAGACCTCTTGAAAAAAAAAACATATGCATATCAAGAGTACAAAAGTTTTGATTTAATGATAGACACCGAATATGCAAGCCTTTATACAAGTTTTAATAAAATTTCTAAATTAATTAATGTTTCAAAATAAGAATAAAATTTTACTTTATTAAAAACTTAAAATGAAAAACACCATTAAAACAAAACGAAATTGGAGCAGCCCATCATTATTGCCAAAAAGTTTAGTTTTTATCGATGGAGTTACCAGGTCTGGAAAATCAATGGTAGGTCCAGTTGTAAGTAGTTTTACAAAAACATATCCAGTGCAATTTCAAACTATAATAGATAATTTAATGCCTATATATAAACAAAAATCAATAAGACACGATGTTCTAACCTCGATGTTAAATTTTTATTTTAATCAAAATGTCTATAATTTGAATATTTCTAGACAGGTAAATCTTAGAAAAGATGATGTTAATAGCTTGGTACATGATAAAAACTATAAAGAATATTTAAAAAATCTAAAAATTAAAGATGGTGATTATATTATCAAAAAAATAAAAGAAAAAAATCATTCTTTAGTTTATCAGACACATGATTTGTTATCTATGATAAATGAATTAAATAAATTAAATTATCCATATAAATTAATATATATTTATCGTAATCCAATTGATAATATTTTTTCATTTTATAAAAGATATCAATTAAGACTAAGCTCAAAATTAGATGATACATATAACATAGATGACCCCAGAATTTTTCAGATGATGATAAAAACTAATGGAAAATTATTCCCATATTATACAAGAAACCTAGAAAATAAATTTTTAAAATTAAATTTTCTTGAAAAAGTAATTTTTTATTATTTATTTAGTATTAAAAATAGCATTAAGTCTTACAAAAAACTAAACAAAACACAAAAAAATAAAATATTGCTAATTCAGTATGATAGTTTTGCCACAAATACAAAGTTTGAAATCAGAAAATTAACAAATTTTCTAAATGTAAGAACAACTGCTCATACTAAGAAAATTTTAAAAAAAAATGATTTACCAAGAAAAATAGGAAAAAATGACAGAGATTATAAATTAAATGTAATAAAAAAAAATATTAATTCAGATTTGTTTAAAGAAGTTTTAAAAATGACTAAGCAATATGAGCCATCAGAATTATTCACATAGAATAATATTATTAAAAATAAATACTGATTGTTTAGATTTCTATAAAGGTTATAATAAGTGCTTTAAATTTATAAATGATTCAAAATAAAAATAAAATTCTAAGACAATTATTTTCCACAGGAGATTTATCAAGATCAGTGGGAGCACATGATGGGTTGGGTGCAAAACTAATAGGAGAGAGTGGTTTTGAAGCAGTCTGGGCCTCAGGTCTTGAAATTTCAGCTTCTTATGGCGTTCCAGACGCTAATATTTTAACTATGACTCAATTTCTATCTAAGGCATATGAAATGAATCAAGCCACAACTTTGCCAATTATTGCAGATTGTGACACAGGTTTTGGAAATGTGAATAATGCAATTTATATGATGGAGCAATATGAGGCTCATGGAATTTCTGGAATTTGCATAGAGGATAAAAAATTTCCAAAAGTTAATAGTTTTATAGAGGGAAGACAAGATTTAGCAGAAATTGGGGAGTTTGCTGGAAAAATTAGAGCTGTTACCGACACAAAAAAAGATAAAAATATAGTTCTTATAGCAAGAGTAGAAGCTTTAATTGCAGGATGGGGAATGGAAGAAGCTCTTAAAAGAAGTTTTGCATATGAAGAAGCTGGAGCTGATGCAATTCTTATTCACTCTAAAAAAAAAGAACCTTCAGAAATTATTGACTTCGTAAAAATTTTTAGAAAAAAATCTAAAACACCAATTGTTATAGTTCCAACTACTTATGTAAATTTTAGTGAACAAGAAATTAAAAAATTGGGGATTAACCATGTGATATATGCAAACCAATTAATTAGATCTAGAATGAATTCTCAAAGAAATGTTTTGCATATTCTTAATAACAAAAAAAACTAGCATCTATTGAAAGTAAAATAGCGCCATTAAAAGATATTTTAAAAATTTGTGGTTTATTTGAGCTAAGTAATAATGAAAATATTTATAATTCCAACAAACAATCAAACACCAAGGTAACTATACCTGCTGCTGGAGTACCAGATAATAGTGTAAAAAATGAAATTTCAGATAAGCCAACTGCTTTGACCGAATTACATAATAAAAAATCTTTAATTGATATAAATTTGAATACATTAAAATCATTAAATTTGAGTAACATAAGTATTATTACGGGTTATAAAGATAAGTCTTTTGAAAAAATAGATTGTAAAAAAATTTTTAATAAAAATTTTAAAAGATCAAATCAAACAGATTCTATAATTATGGGTTTAGACCCACATAGTGAACAAAATCTTGTAGTATTTTCAGATATCTTTTTTGAAAGAGACATAATTGACAAGCTTCTTAAATCTCAAAATGATTTCACATTTATAATAAGTGAAACAAATAAAAATAATGTTAAAGATAACTTGACAGATAGAATTATTGCAAAAAATAAACCAATTAGAGACGGTAGATACCTTACAAATCATAAAACTAATGAAATTATTGAAATTACAAAAGATTTAAAAGATGAAGTTAATTTTGAATTTTCTGGAGTTTTTTTACTAACTAAAAAGGGTACTGAAATATTTAATAAAGCTTATTTAAAATTAAAAAAAGATAAAAAAAAATATGATTTCATAAGTTTAATTAATTATATAATACAAAAAAAATTATCAAAAATCTTTGCAATCGAGACATACGGTGGATGGGTTGAAATTAAAAATAAAAAAAATCTTATCATGGCAAAAAATCACATTGAAAGATATTTTGGTTAATAATTTATAAGATATTATTTTATGTGTGGTTTTATAGGAACCGTAAATCAAACAATTCCAAATTTTACTAGTTTTGTAAAAAAACTATCTCATAGAGGCCCAGATGAACAGGGAATTTATGAAGATAAAAAAGTTCAATTAGGCTTTAGAAGACTTTCAATAATAGATCTGAAAAATGGTTCTCAACCTTTTTTTTCTAAAGATAGGAGGTATGCTTTAATATTTAATGGTGAAATTTATAATTATAAATATCTTAGAAAAATTCTTCAAAACAAAGGAATAAGGTTTACAACTCAATCAGATACTGAGGTCCTTTTGGAGGGTCTTATTTTTTGGGGCAATGATTGTTTAACAAAAATAAATGGGATGTTTGCATTTGCTCTTTATGATTTTAAAAAGGAAGAGTTAACAATGGCAAGAGATAGATTTGGAATTAAGCCATTATATTATTCTTTGACAAATAACCATCGTGGCATTGTTTATTCATCTGAAATAAAAATATTAATTAAAAGTAAAGTTGTTGAAAAAACTGTAAATCTAAATGCAATAAGCTCATATCTTAGTTTCAGGTATCCTTATGGTGTTGGAAACTTTTTTGATAAAATTGAAAAGGTAGAGCCTGGTGAGGTTTTAGTTTTTAACAATGGAAATATAAAAAAAAAAAAATATTGGAAAATTCCTTTAATTCATGAGACTAAAGACTCCATAAAAGAAGAAGTTCTTTTAGAAGAATTAGAAAATATTTTAAATTCTGTAGTTAAAGATCATTTAGAGAGCGATGTATCAATTGGATCATTGTTATCAGGTGGGCTGGATTCGTCATTAATAACAACAATGATGAATAAATATCAAAAAAATTTTAATACATATTCAGCCTCTTTTGATAATGAAGGTTATGATGAAAATAATTATGCAAAAATGGTCTCGAATGAAATTGGTTCAAATCATACTAATATAACATTAAATTCAAAAAATTATTTTGATAGTTTGGAGAAAATTATAGAGCATAAATACCTCCCTCTTTATATTCCACATGAGGTAGCCTTATTTGATTTATTTAAAAATATTAAGTCAACAAATAAAGTAGTAATTTCTGGAGAAGGTGCTGATGAAATGTTTGGAGGGTATGGGAGAGTTCAAGGTGCTGGTTTTGATTATAAGAAAATAAAGTATTTTAATTCATTAGGAAAATTTTTAGGAAAAAAAAATGTCTTTAATTATTTTAATGCTAACAAAATATTTACTAATGAGGATTTAAGTAGAAAAGATCATTTCTACAAAATATATAATTGGTTTACAATGGATCAGAAAGAAAAAATTCTATCAGACAATACTTATAATAAAATTGATAAAGATAAAAAATCTGAAATATTCTGGGAGAATGAATTTGATGAGATAAGTGATATGAATGAGAATAATAAATTCATTTATTTATTTCAAAAATTTCATTTACAGTGTTTACTAGATAGATTAGATTTAATGTCTATGGCTCATAGTGTCGAAGCAAGAGTGCCATTTTGTGATCATAGAATAACAACATTCTTATCAACAGTACCCTATAAGTATAAAATTAAATGGAAATCTACTTTTGCTAAAATTAAAGCAATTTTTTCATTATCTGATAGTCATTCAGAAAGATTAAATGATTCAAAATATATTTTAAGAAAAATTTCAACTAAATATATCCCAGATGAAATCATAAAAAGAAAAAAACTTGGCTTTCCTGTTCCATTAGATGCATGGCTTACCAATGGAAAAGATAAAAAATTTATTAAAGAAATTTTGTTAGATGATCAAACTAAAAAAAGAGATATTTTTAATATCAATGAAGTAGAAAATCTAATTAATAATAAAGAAAATTTAAGTTATGATTTTTGGGGCAAAAAAATTTGGATGTTGTTAAATGTGGAAATATGGTTAAGAAAGATTAACGAATGATAAATTCAAAAAAATTCATATCAATTTTTACCAACCTAGGAATTAAATATTTCACAGGTGTGCCTGACAGTGTTTTAAATTCATTTATCAAAGACTTAAACAAAGTAAAAAAAATTGAGCACAATCCAACTATTAACGAAGGTTCAGCAATTGGCCTTGGTGTAGGTTATTATCTTTCTACTAAAAAAATCCCATTAATTTATATGCAAAACTCTGGTTTGTGTAACGCATTAAATCCAATTTTATCATTGGTTGACGAAAAAGTTTTTTCAATACCACAAATTATATTAGTAGGGAGAAGAGGGGCCCCTGGCATTAAAGATGAGCCACAACATGCAAAAATTGGACCAAAAACCTTGAATTTACTTAAATCCCTAGACTTAATGTTTTTTGATTTAAATAAATGCAAAAATTTTAAGGAAGTAGAGAGAACAATAAGAAAATCTATTTCTATTGCAAAAAAGTTTAATAAACCAGTTTTTTTAATAGTAAATAAAAAATTTTTCGAAAATAAAAATTCAAAAAAAAAAATTATCAGTAATTCTAAATTGTGCAAAAGAATCAAATATTTGGATTGTTTGTTAAAAAATAAAAATAACAAACATTCAATCTTTTTTTCATCATTAGGAAATATTTCAAGAGAAATATTTCATCTGAACACTATTGAAAAAAGAAATCACAAAAGATTTTTTTATACTATTGGTGCAATGGGACATGTAAGTCAAATAGCCATTGCATTTAAGCGTTTTCAAAATAAAAAAGAAGTTGTGATTATTGATGGAGATGGGTCGGTGCAAATGCAATTAGGGAATTTATTAAAAATAGGAAAAAGTAATTTAAAAATCTTACATATTGTATTTGATAATTCTTGTCATGAATCTACCGGTGGTCATGAGCTAGGTGCTTCAAATTTAAATTATGAAAAATTATTTAAAGCAGTTGGCTATGATCATGTTAAAATGATAAAATCAATAAATAACTTTGAAAAAGAAATTAATAAAAAATTTACTAAGTCTAAGGCAATAATAATTAAAATTCAGGCAGGAACAGTAGCCAACTTACCAAGACCAAATATAACACCAAATAAATTGAAGAAGTTATTCATTAGCTAAAACTAGATGTTGAAAATAATTTTTTTAATTGCAGGCACAGGATCTAGGATAAATACATTAACAAAAAAAAAGCATAAATCTTTAATTGAAATAAATAAAGAACCCATTATTAAAAGATTGGTTAATCAATTTCATTCATATAAAGTAAAAAGTAAAGACATTACTTTTTTAACAGGATATAAATCAGACCAGATCAAAAAAGAATTTGGTAAAAATTATAATTATTTTTATTATAATAATTATTCTAAAACAAATAATTTACACACATTGATTAATGCAATTAAAGTTTTGAAAATTCAAGATACTATAATTTGTTTTTCAGATATTTTGACTACAAGTGAAACTATAAGTCAAATAACTAATAAAAAAATATCAAATATAACAATCTTAGGTGATTTATCAAAAGTGAGAAATGGTACTATGAGAATTATTTCAAATAAAAAAAATCTTAAATCTATTGGTAAATTACCAAGAGCAAAATCATCAGGTAACTACATAGGTATTATGAGAATACCCAAAAACAGAATGCTTATTTTTAAAAAATTTTTAATTAATGCTAAAAACAAAAATAAGAAACACTATTTTACTGAGATTTTAAATGATTTAATTCAGTCTAGAGAAAAAATTAATATAATAGATATAGCACCTAATTTTTGGACAGAAATCGATAATATGAATGACTTGAAGAAAGCTATTAAAAATAAAAATAAATTAAATGTTTAAATTTTTAAAATAGATTTCAATATCAAAATTTAAAATTTTAAATTTAATATATAATAAAAGATTATGAAAAACTCTCTAGATTTAATAATTTTTAGTAAAGTGTCTAAGATAAATAATAAAGAAATTATTTTATACAGCAATTCCTATAATGAAAAAGCTGAACGACAACTATTAAAAAAAAAATTAGTAAATAAAAAAGTAACAATAGCAGAACCTTATAGAGCCGAATCAAATCAAGTAAAGATAGATCAGGATTATTTATTTATTTGTTATAAATTTTTTTTAAAAGGCTTGGTTAAAAACTTAAACACTATTCACCAAACCAATCATGATAGAAGATATTGGGAAATTATAATTGGTCATTGGTTGAGAAATTTTTTAGCAGGCACATTTAATAGATATAAAACACTTATAAGAATCAAAAAACAATATGATATAAAGAATGTAGAGATATTTGATGATTCAAAATTTTCAGAAGGTATAAATGATTCTTTTGACATAATTAATTTATCAAAGAATGAATTATTTAATTTTATATTAGTAAGCTCTATAATTAAAGAAGCAAATATTTTTGATTATAAATATATAAAAAAAAATTTTAAAATAAAGTTACCGTTTCAAAATAGATTAAAATCAAAAAAAAATATATTTGAAAATTTCCTTAGTCATTTTAGTAGTGATACATATTTGGCAGCTACTTATCTTCCATATAAAGCAGATTTTTTGTTAAAATTGTTTGTTAATAATTTTACACCAGAATTTGAAATTAATAAGTTTAGTAATGAAGTTAAACATTATCAACTTGACGAAAGAAATAAACTTAAGATTATTATAAAAAATAATGATCCCTTTGTTTTATTAATATCAAAATTGTTAAAAAATTTCTTACCACTTTCTTTTATTGAAAATTATAAAAATTTTAAAAATGAAATTTTAAAAAATGAATATTTGAGAAAAAAAAGAAAAACTATATTTACTAGTAATAATTTTGGAGCGAGTGATAAACACAATATTTGGATAGCAGAAAAAGTTTTTGAGGGTTCAAAATATATTGTTGGTCAGCATGGATGTGGATACTTGGAGGACTACGATAAATATCATAGGGTTGAATTTAGAACATGTGATAAGTTTATTAGCTGGGGCAATAAAGTATTTTCAAAAAAAATTAAACCTTTATTTAATTTTAAGATGTTAGGAAGAAACTTACATTCTAATAAAAATGGTAAGATCTTAATTATGTGTAGTTCAGCTGGGCAACCAATGACGAGTTACGACAGATGGGATTTGGGCAATAATATTTATACCAAGACGGAAAACTTAATAAAAAAATTCGATAAAAATTTAAAGAAAAATATTATACTTAAACTTCATAATAATCATAAAAAAGACATTTACCCCCAATTTGATAAATTTTTAAATAGTCAAAAGAATATTGTAATCAAACAAAATGAGAGCTTTTATAAAGTTATTAGAAAATCAAGATTAGTTTTATTTAATCGCTATTCCTCTGGTTTTTTAGAGTGTTTATCTATTGATTTTCCAACAATTTGTTTATTTGCAAATGAATTAGCTTTCATACATCAATCAAATATAAAAGATTACGAAATTTTAGTGGAAAATAATTTAATTTTTTTTGATGAAATAAAATTAGCTAGTTTTGTAAATGATAATTTTAATAATATCGAATTATGGTGGCACTCAGAAAATATTAAAAAAATTAAAAAGGATTTCTGTATTAAATATGCAAACAAATGTTACAAAGATTATTTTAAAAATTTTAAAGAATTTTCATCGCTGATAGGCTAATACATCATGCTATACTTAATTAATCGAATAAAAGATCAATTAATATTACTAACTTTATGTTGAAAAGTAAAAATAATTTTAAACTCTCTATTTGCATTCCAAATTACAATAGAAGTAAATATTTAAATAATTGCTTAAATTCAATTTTCTTAGCCAAATCAATCTCATCTCTTACATTTGAGATTTGTATTTCAGACAATGGATCAAAAGATAATATTTTATCAATTGTCAATTATTACAAAAAAAAAGGTTTAATAATTAATTATAAAAGTAATAATAAAAATTTAGGCTTTGGAGCTAATTTTTATAAGGTGGTAAAAATGGCAAAAGGAGAATTTATATGGGTAATTGGTAATGATGATTTATTATATATGAGTACTCTAAAAAAATTAGATAAATTATTTTTTAAAAATAAAGATGTTGATTTCTTCTTTATAAATTCTGCTAGTCTTAATTCAAAATTTGTTTTTAAGCACAAACAACCATTTAATACAAAAAAAATCCCTCAAAATCTAAGTAGTTTTTCAAAAATTAAACAAAATAAAAAAACTAAATTTTTTAATTTAATAAATCCATCTGTTTCATGGGATTTTATGCTTGGAATATTTTTAACCATTTATAAAAGAGAAAAATTTATTAAAAATATTAATATACTAGATAAAAAAAAATTAAATGATCCAAAAGTATGGTCAACTATTGACAATACAGCGCCACATGTAAAAGTTTTCTCTCATGCATTTAAGAATTCTATTGGTTACATTCAAGCAAAACCATTATCAGTTAATCTATTTGGAGATAAAGGGTGGTCACTTACTTACCCCTTTGTTATGATAATTAGAATTCCAGAAATACTAGATATTTATAGAAAAGACGGATTGTCATTTATAAAGTATATACAATTAAAAAATTATGCATTAAAAAAATTTATACCTTTTATGTATTTCATTTTTAAAAATAAAAGAGATAGTAATTATCAGTACATTAGTTTTAAAAAAAATATAATTAATAATATTTTTTATCCTAATATATATATTTATGGTTTTTATTATGTAATAAAAAAAATTTATAAACAATTTTTAAAATTTTTTAAATGAACATTTTAGTAAGTGGAGCGTCAGGTTTTTTTGGAAATAATTTTATAAGGTATGCTTCTAAAAAAGGTCATTACCTTTATGCAATTTCTAGATATAAACAAAAGAAAATTAAAAATGTTAAGTGGCTTACTGGACCTTTGGATAAAGATCATGAAGAATATAAAAAATGTGAAGTTTTGATTCACTTTGCATCTGCAGGTGTTGCAAATAGAAATTTGCCATATAAAAAAGCTTTAGAAACAAATGTAATCAAATCTAGTAAATTTTTGATAAATGCAGCAAGAGCTGGATGTTTAAAATGGATTATAATTGGTTCATCCTCTGAATATGGTGATACTTTAAAATTAGGAAAACCAGTAAGTATAAACTCACCAAGATTACCAGTTTGTAATTATGGAAAAACTAAATCAGAATTTTCAGATTTAGTTAAAATTTTATCTAAAAATTTAAACGCGCGTTGTAGAGTTATGAGAACATTTCCTGTTTTTGGTTTAAATGAAAATAAAAAAAGATTGGTTCCAAGTTTATTAAAAGCTATAAAAGAAAAAAAGAATTTTATCATTAATAATTCAATGGAAATAAGGGATTTTTCTAAAATTGATGATATAGTAAAAAAAATTTTAAAAGCTGTAAGTTTCCCCAAAAAAATTCATAAATCTTATGAAGTATGGCATTTAGCGAGTGGTAAAGCTGTAAAAGTTAGTGAATTTGTAAAAAATATGTGTAAAAGAAATAATTATAAAATTAAAATTATCTATAAAAAAAATAAATTAAGTTTGTTTCATCACGTTTCTGATAAAAAAAGTATTTGGTAAATATTATGTTGTGTAAAAATTGTAAAAAAGAAAAATTATCTAGAGTTTTTAAATTAGGTACACAGCCTATTAGTAGTGTTTTTTACAATAGTAAAAAAAAAAACCTACCTGAATACTCTTTAGATCTATTTCAATGTGGACGTTGTCAATTAGTTCAATTTAGTTCATTACCACCATTAGAAGATATGTATGGTTTAACGTATGGTTACAATACTTCTTTAAGCCCACTTATGGTTAATCATATGAATAAAAAGTTTAAATTTTTGAAATCAAATTATAAAAAATTACTTAAAGGTCAAATACTAGATATAGGCTCAAATGATGGGACTTTCCTTAATCTTTTAAGAAAAGTAAAAGGTATCAAATTATATGGTATAGATCCATCTTCTAAAAAATTTCTAAATAATTACAAAAAAAACATTTCTGTTATTACTGATTTTTTTTCAAAAAAAAAATTATTAGAGAGTTTATCAACCAAGCAAGCTAAAGAAAAATTTAATATTATAACATCGTTTGCAATGTTCTATGATATTGAAGATCCAAATAGTTTCTGCAAAGATATTT
>MDSY01077562.1_pt1 | contig 35393 bp, 34 predicted proteins | sample 811131 | NCBI WGS metagenome assembly MDSY01 (sample SAMN05326643, study PRJNA326480) | marine metagenome | isolation source: seawater | place: Atlantic Ocean: South West | collected 2010 | reverse complement strand
TATGAAGTTTGATGTTAAAACAGATGCTTATTTAGATGAATTAAAGCAAACAGATCAAGAAACATATCAGATTTGTTTAGAAGAATTACGTAGGCAACAAAATACTATTGAATTAATTGCTTCAGAAAATTTTACGTCTTTAGCTGTTATGCAGGCACAGGGGACTTGGTTAACGAATAAATATGCCGAGGGATTGCCCTCAAAGCGTTATTATGGTGGTTGTGAATATGTTGATAAAGTAGAGCAATTAGCAATTGATCGTGCCAAACAATTATTTTCGGCGGATCATGCTAATGTTCAACCTCATTCTGGGGCTCAAGCTAATATGGCTGTCTTTTTTGCTTTGTTAGAACCCGGTGATACCATTATGGGAATGAGTTTAGCTCATGGGGGACACTTGTCTCATGGCTGTCCCGTTAATATTTCCGGTAAACATTACAATGTAGTTGAATATGGGGTTGATAAAGATAAAGAACGTATTAATTATGATGAATTAGAGGAATTAGCTAGAACACATAATCCAAAATTAATTATTGCAGGAGCATCTGCTTATTCTCGTATTATTGATTTTGAACGAATTGGTGAAATAGCAAAAGGTGTGGGGGCTTACTTTTTGGTTGATATGGCTCATATTGCTGGATTAGTTGCGGCTGGATTACATCCTAGTCCTGTTGATTATGCGGATGTTGTAACTACTACAACACATAAAACATTAAGAGGGCCTCGTGGAGGCTTAATTTTATGTAAAGAAGAACATGCTAAGAAAATTGATAAAGCTGTCTTTCCTGGTATTCAAGGGGGGCCTTTGATGCATGTTATTGCAGCTAAGGCAGTTGCTTTTAAAGAGGCTTTAGAACCTGATTTTGTTACTTATCAAGAGCAGATTGTTGCTAATACTAAAGTAATATCACAAACATTGATTGAAAAGGGGTTTCGGATTGTTTCTGGTGGAACGAATAATCATTTGGTATTGGTTGATTTACAACCAAAATCGTTAACAGGAAAAAAAGCTGAAGAATTGTTAGAAGCGGTTGGTATTACATTAAATAAAAATGCTATTCCTTATGATCCAGAAAGCCCTTTTGTTACGTCTGGTATTCGAATTGGAACGGCGTCTGTTACTTCTCGAGGAATGAAGGAAAAAGACATGAGTCGTATTGCTCATATGATTTCAGATATTTTATCAAAACCATCAGATAAAGTGATTTATAATGATGTTAAGCGAGATGTTCAAGCTTTAACGGCTGAATTTCCTTTGTATCCAACGTTAGATCATTTAGTTTAATGATTGGGTATTTAGGACCAGTTGGAACATTTACTCAGGCGGCTCTTTCTAAGTATTTAGTTGCTAATAATCGATCAGATTCTAGTAAAGCATTTCCTAGTATTTATGCATTGTTTGAAGCATTAGCTGATAAAACGATTTCACATGTATTTATTCCGATTGAAAATTCTCGAGGGGGTGAGGTTTTTGCTGCTTTTTCTGGATTAAATCAATTGGAAGATTCTTATTTTATTTCTGCTGAAGTTGTGTTTCCTATTAAGCAGTCGCTGATGGCATCTCGTTCATGTGATTTGTCGGATATTAAAATAGTTTATGCTCATGAACAATCTACACGTCAGTGTAGTGCTTTTTTACATGAGCAGTTGCCTCATGTTGAATTAGTTTTTGTGGCTTCTAATGGCGTTGCTGCTCAAATGGTTCAGGAATCTTCAGAGGTTGTTGCTTGTCTTGGGTATGAAGGTGCTGCTGATTTATTTGATTTAGTTGTTTTAAAGTCTCATATTCAGGATGATGATAGTAATCAAACACGTTTTGTTTTGATTTCATCACAGCAGCAATCTATATCTGGTAATGACAAAACTAGTTTTGTTTTTTCAACTTACAAAGATAAGCCGGGTAGTTTATGTAATATTTTATCGTTATTATCATCTGAATCGATTAATTTAACACGTATTTCTTCTAAGCCTACAGCTAATGATTTGGGAGAATATTTGTTTTTTATCGATTGTGATGGGCATGCTTTGGATACAACGTTACAAAAGTGTCTTAAAAAAATTCAAGCTGAATGTTTGTATTATAAGTTTTTAGGATCTTATCCAAAAGGAATGGTTTTATGATTGATGCAAAAATTATTCGTGAAGATTTTGAGTCTGTAAAGCAAGGTTTGTTAAATAGGGGGGCTGATATCGCTTTATTAGATCAGTTTTTTGCTATGGATAAACAATGGCGTGCGGCTTTACAATCGATTGATACATTAAAAATGAAGCGTAATCAATTAACTCCAAAAGGTAAACCAACAGTAGAGCAGCTTAAATTGTTAAAAGAATTATCAGAGTCTATTAAACAAGAGCAAGATTCTGTGACTTCTTTAGAATCAGATGTACATGCTTTGGCGCGGCAATTACCTAATGTACCCTTTTTAGATGTTCCTGTGGGGTCTTCTGAGGCTGATAATGTAGTATTAGATACGATTGGTGATATTCCGGTATTTTCATTTCAACCAAAATCTCATGATGAATTAGGTGTTAATCGGGGTATTTTAAATTTTGATCAAGCCGCTACGGTTACAGGATCTCGTTTTGTTGTGGGGCATGATAAGGGGGCTCAATTAGAACGTGCTTTAATTAATTTTATGCTTGATGTTCATACACATAAACATCATTATCAAGAAGCTCAGGTTCCTGTAGTCGTTAATTCACAATCGTTGTATGGAACCGGACAATTACCTAAATTTGGAGACGATTTATTTAAATTAGCAGATACTGATTATTGGCTTTCGCCCACAGCTGAAGTTCAGTTAACTAATTTGTTTAATGGTCATATTTTTCAGGCGGATCAATTACCAATTTGTCTTACAGCTGCAACCTCTTGTTTTCGTAAAGAGGCTGGTTCTTATGGTCAAGATGTTCGTGGTATTATTAGGCAGCATCAATTTAATAAAGTTGAGCTTGTGCGTATTGTTCATCCAGAAGAGTCTCAGCAAGAATTGCTTAAATTACGTCAACATGCAGAATCTATTTTGCAATTATTAAAGTTACCTTATCGAGTTGTTGAATTATGTACAGCTGATTTAGGTTTTAGTTCTGCTAAAACATTTGATCTAGAAGTTTGGTTTCCATCACAAAATAAATATCGTGAAATATCATCTTGTTCTAATTTTCTTGATTTTCAATCACGTCGGTCTATGATAAGATATAAGCAGAAAAATGATGATAAAGTGAATTATGTTCACACCTTAAATGGTTCTGGTTTAGCAGTAGGAAGAACATTAGCTGCTATTTTAGAAAATTATCAGCAGGAAGATGGATTGATTGTTGTTCCTGATGTTTTAAAACAGTATGTAAGGTTTGATAGCTTATGATTAAAAATGATAATTATATTAAGTTTTTTAAGGCATTAGCTAATGAAGAGCGTATTGAAATTATTAAGTTGTTGAAAAAAAATGGTGAAATGTTTGCCCAAGATATTGAAAGACATTTTTATTTAGAGCAATCTACCACGTCTCATCATCTTAATATGTTAAAAAAAGCAGGTATTACAAAATCTCGAAAAGATGGTAGAAAGGTATTTTATTCTATTGATATTAATTCTATTAAATTGCTTTTAGATTCTTTTGATACAGTTATTTTTTAATATACATGTTTTTTTTATTTTTTGTCGTTATTATTAATAGATGATGAAAAAAGAAAATTTAGATTTAAATAATGATTCTGATGCTTTGTTTGATGCTACGCAAATTGAGAAAAATATTCAATTTGAAACACTTTATAAGTGTATGATGCCTCATTTAAATAATAATTATTCAGAATTAGTAGCGGCTCATCTGTTGCTTATTTTAAAGTTAGAGGGTGTCGTGGGGGAAACTATTACAGAAAAAGATATGGCTATGATTGAAGATATGAAAACTAAAATATTTGATGATAGTGATTTATCTAAAGAAGTGTTAAGAGTTATTAAGTCAATTAAGGGGGATTGATATGGCTAAATTAAATTTAGAAATTTTTCAACAAGCATCTACGGATGATATGTTTGATCATACTTGTGATTTTTTAAGAAGTATTAATTCAAATTTGCTAGAAGAATTTTTACCTATTTTTGAAGATGTTGTTGTTTGGAAATAAGTGACGTGTCTTGTTTACTTTGTGTTTAATATTAATTAGATTTTTAGAGATATAGTTTGGCTAATGATTTTGTAAATGTGTGGTTTAGTTGATGGCCTGATTTTATTCCAATGATATGTCCTATAATGGGTCTGTTTAGTACCCAGCAATCTCCGATTAAATCTAATAATTTATGTCTAGCGCATTCATTTTGAAAACGTGGTTGGTTAATATAATTATTTTCTCCTATGATTAAGGCATTTTCTAAGCTACCGCCTTTTGCTAAACCTTGTTTGATTAAGTTTGCTACTTCTTTTTCAAACCCATAGGTTCTTGCTGGGGCAATATCTTTTAGATAATTTGTTAATGTTAACTCAAGAGTATGCGATTGAGATTGAATAACGGGATGATCATAGGATAAATAATAGCTAAAGATGGGAGTTGTTGCAGGTGTTGCAATGATACAAGCATTATCTTGCCAAATGGTTAGAGGTTTTTTGATGATAATGGGCGATATTGGATTGTTGGTTAATGATCGTAGTGTTGTTGTTTGGATTGCTTTACAAAATTCTTGTGCACTGCCATCTAAGATAGGTATTTCTTGACCATCTATTTCTATTTTTAAGCTAGTGATACCAAAGGCTGCACATGCCGATAAAAAATGTTCAGTGGTTGTTATTTTTGATGTATCGTTTTTAAATTCAGTTGCTCTATGATGTGTTTGTGCTAATGTTGATAGGTTTAATGTTAAAGGAGGTGTTTTGTCTTTGATATTAGTAATACTAATGTTGCCGGTATCGCTTGGATGGCATGTCATGGTTATTGATTCTCCTGAATGAATACCAATGCCTTTAATTGTGATTGATCGATTTAATGTTTGATGATTCATAAAATTTCTTTTTCAATGAGTGATATAATTGTATTTATAGAAAATTTGTTTGGGTATGTGATGGTGATATCGCTCCATTTTTTATATAAATTAAGTCTATGGTTATAAACATCTTCTATTGTTTTTTTTCCTTTCATAACAATGCCTCGCTCATTAAAATTTTTGGTTCGGGTTTTTATATTTGTTAAGGAATCTTTTAGGTAAATAATGGTACAATTTTTTTTTAAATATAACATTGCTTTATTACAGTAAATAATACTGCCTCCTGTTGCAATAATTGTTTGATCTGGAAATTGAGTATTTAAAACAACATTTTCTTCTAATGTCAAAAATGATTCTTCGGATTGTGTTTTTAAATAATCTTTAATGGATATGGGTATTTTTTGTTCAATTAATGTATCGGTATCTAAAAATGGTAGATTGTATTTTTTGGCCAATAACTCTCCAAAACTAGATTTGCCAATGCCAGACATTCCAATAAAACAAATTCGTTTGTATTTCATGATATTACTATAATTACTTTTAGTGTTTAGGTCTATCATTAGAATTCTTTGTGTGCTTGGTGTATACTAATTTTTTTAATTTAGGAGTGTATATTTATGGATATTATAGAAACAGATTTAGCTGCAAAACCATTAGGGCATTACTCTCAAGCTTTGGTTCATAATGGACTTGTTTATGTGTCAGGTCAATTGCCGATTGATCCTGCTGATGAATCTCGGTTTTTAGAAACTGTTGAAGATCAAACCTTACAGACGTTACATAATCTTCAAGCTGTTTTAGTTGCTGCTAATAGTGATAAATCACTTGTATTAAAGGCTACCGTTTATATTTCTGATATTTCGATTTGGGCTCAAGTAAATCAAGTTTATGCGTCTTTTTTTGGGGATCATTTGCCAGCTAGATCGGCTGTTCCAACAAAAAATCTACCAAAAGGATATTTAGTTGAAATTGATGCTATTGCTGCTCAGAAATAGTTGATAATATTATTTTTTTGTGTTTTTTAAGGTTATATTTTTTTATTGAACCTGCTGATAGTTCTATAACGTAACGTGCTTTTTTATGACATTTAATGGGGGTTACATTAAGTGGAATGGTATTTTCTTTTAGGCAGACTATTTTTGATTTTGAATTTAGCCATATCATATCAAGAGCGATATAGGTGTTTTTCATCCACATGTCTATATAGTTTTCTTGTTTCCATGAAAAAATCATTCCTTGTTTATCAGGGAGTGTTTTTCTGTACATAAGTCCTTTTTGTTTTTTTTCGTAGGTATTGGCATGTTCAAGTGTAAAACAAGTTGTTTTTTTATAACAACCTAATAAGTAATTTTGTGTTGGTATGTTAGTTGATAATAAGTATGTTGGATATGTAATGCTTAAGACTAGTATCCAGTATACGTAGTTCAATTATGCTTTGAAACTATTTAGCTTTTTTGCTAATGATGATTTTTTTCTTGCAGCCGCATTTTTATGAATAATACCTTTGCTGGCTGTTTTATCGATTTGTTTTAATGCTGTTCGAACAATTGATACTGTTTCTTTGTCTTTGGTTTCAATTGCTGATTCAGCATTTTTTATTCGCGTTTTCATTAATGATTTAAAATGAGTGTTTCTCAAATTATTTCTTTTATTAGTTAAAATATCTTTTTTTGCTGCTTTTTTATTTGCCATATTGACCTCTTTTAGATTGACTTCTGCTATATAATTTTTTAAACTAGCTAAAAGGATTTTACAGATATAGTTTTGCGTATGTCAATATTAGATTGGTTTGAAAAGAAGAAAAAAAATGTTAAGTCTACAGATAAACTTAACATTCCCGGTAATCTTTGGCTTAATTGCCCGAAGTGTTCGGAGGTAACCTTTCGTAAAGATTTAGAAAATAATATGATGGTTTGTTTGGTTTGTAAGCATCATTTTCGTATTTCTCCTCAACAACGTATACAGTATACGTTTGATCCTAATTCATTTACTGAATATGATGTTGATCTTGAACCCACTGATTTTTTAGATTTTGTTGATACAGAACCGTATGTTAAGCGTATTCAAAAAACAAAGAAAAAAACAGATAAACATGAAGCTATTGTTACAGGTACAGCAAAGTTAGCTGGTAAGGATGTTAATGTTGGTATTATGGATTTTGCTTATATGGGAGGTTCTATGGGGGCTGTGGTTGGTGAGAAATTGACACGTTTAATTGAGAAATCTGTCGAAGAAAAGTTGCCTCTTATTGTATTTACTATGTCTGGTGGAGCTCGTATGCAAGAAGGAATTGTTAGTTTGATGCAAATGGCTAAGACATCAGCTGCGTTGGCTCGTTTAAATAAAGAACGTATTCTTTATATTTCTGTTTTATGTGATCCAACGACAGGTGGTACATCAGCTAGTTTTGCTATGTTGGGAGATGTTCAAATTGCTGAGCCAGGTGCGTTGATTTCTTTTGCTGGGCCACGTGTTATTGAACAAACTATAAAGCAAAAATTACCTGCAGGGTTTCAGAGAGCAGAATTTTTATTAGAGCATGGTATGGTAGATATGGTTGTGGAGCGAAAAAAAATGCGGGATATGTTAAGTAATATTGTAACAATTTTAGATTTTAATGAGGATAGTTATGGCTAAATTATTAGATTTTGAACAACCTATCAAAGAGTTATATGACAAAATTGATCAGTTAAAATTGCTGTCAAAAGATGGGAAAATTGATTTAGATGCTGAAATTACTAAAATTGAGAAGCGAGCTGAGGAGTTAAAAAAAGATATTTTTTCTGATTTAACGCCACATCAGATTGTTCAGATTGCTAGACATCCAAATCGTCCGGATACTACTAGTTTAGCACGGTTAATTTGTGATCGTTTTACGCAATTGTATGGAGATCGATTATATCGTGATGATCCATCTATTGTTGGTGGAATTGGTTTGATTGGGGATCAGCGTGTTATGCTGATTGGGCATCAAAAAGGTCATGATACGAAAGAAAATATTTATCGTAATTTTGGGATGCCTCATCCAGAAGGATATCGAAAAGCATTACGTTTGATGAGGTTAGCTGAGAAGTTTGGAATTCCGATTGTTACTTTTATTGATACTCCGGGTGCTTATCCTGGTTTAGAAGCTGAAGAAAGAGGTCAAGCAGAGGCTATTGCACGAAATTTACGTGAGATGGTTGGTCTTACTGTGCCAATTGTGAGTATTGTTATTGGAGAAGGTGGTTCCGGTGGGGCTTTGGCTATAGGGGTTTCGGATTGTATTTTTATGATGCAATATTCTGTATATTCAGTTATTTCACCAGAAGGATGTGCTTCTATTTTATTTAGAGATGCTAAAAAATCTGAAGATGCTTCGAAAAGTTTAAAATTAACAGCTCCTGATGTTGTAAAATTAGGTGTTGCTGACAGTATTATTCAAGAACCATTAGGAGGGGCTCATAATAATTGGGAAGATACAGCTGCTATTATGAAAAAGAATTTATTGGCTAAAATTGCTGATTTAAAAAAAGATCAGCCAGAAAAGTTGATTGAAAATCGGTATGCCAAGTTTCGTAAAATTGGTAGTTTTATTTCTAGCTAGGTGGTTGTTTATATAATTTAGCTAAGATTGGGCTAGCGATACATAATGATGAGTAGGTTCCGCTTAAAATTCCGATTGCTAATATAATACAAAATTCTTGAATTGTTTTGCCACCAAATAAAATTAAGACTAGTATAACCATTAGAGTGGTAATAGAGGTGTTGAGTGTTCGTTGTAGAGTTTGATTTAATGCTAGGTTTGTTAGCTCATTAATATTACCAGAAATAAAACTTTCTGTTTTTTCTCGTATTCGGTCAAAAATAACAATCGTATCATTGATTGAATATCCTAATATGGTTAATAAGGCGGCTATAAAGGCAATGTTTATTTCTAAGTTTAATATTGACGTGAAGCTGAAAATCATTAAACCGTCATGGAGTAATGCTATAATCGCAGCTAAGCCAAAACTTAGTTGAAATCGTAGGGTGATGTACAAGAGTAGTGCTGCTGTTACAAATATAATAATTAATAGGGCTTGCTGTTGTAGAGATTTTCCAACACTAGGTCCAATAAAGTCTATTTCTAATACTTCAATAGGACCAAGGTTTTCTCTGATGCTATTTAATATTTCAGTTGTCTTATTTTTTTCAATTGCAATTGTTTTTATATACACTTCATTGTTATTAGAAAATTGTATTTGGCTATTTTCTAATTTGTATTTGCTTAAAGCATTACGTATGGATGCTAATTGTGAGATGGAATTTTCGTTTTCGGTAGGTGGTGATAATTTTAAATGAAATGTATTTCCTCCTATAAAATCAATACCAAAATTTAATATGGGTTTTGTTTGAAAAAAACGTGTTGTTATTAAAGAGAGTCCAATAATAATTATGGTAATACTTATCATTAACCAAAAATTCTTTTTTTCTACAAATTTAAATGATGTATTCATGATTTTCCTTTTTTGAAATTGCTTAAGGGAGATATTGTTAATAACAATGCTTGTGTAATGGTAATAGCAGAAAACATACTAATAATAATACCGATACTAAGTGTTATTGCAAATCCTTTGATCGTACCTGTTCCAAGCCAAAATAATACGATGGCAGCTATTAAGGTTGTGATATTAGCATCAAGAATTGTTATGTAAGCATGTTTGAATCCATTTAAGATATTTGCTTTTAGTGATGCGTTATTGTTTTTTACTTCTTCTTTAATTCGTTCAAAAATAATGACATTGGCATCTACGGCCATACCCATTGTTAAAATAAATCCAGCTATACCTGGTAATGTTAAGGTAGCATCAATTAATTTAAATAGTGAAAATGATAAGATAATGTAACTGATTAAGCTTATGGACGCTAATAAGCCTGGTCCTTTATAGATAAAAATCATATAAATACCAATTAATATTAAGCCTAGTGTGAATGCTAGTTTGCTTTTTTCGACGGAATCTTTTCCTAATGTTGGTCCAATTTGTTTTTCAGATATTATTTCAACAGGGATGGGGAGAGCACCCGCATTAAGTTTAATAATTAGATTACTTACTTCTGTTGGTGTAAAGTCTCCAGAAATTTGTGCTTTTCCACCTGAAATTGCTTGATTTACATTTGGAGCTGATATGATTCGTTTATCAAGTAATATTGCTAATGGTTTATTAATGCTTTTAGCTGTTGCTTGATAAAATTTATTTCCTCCTTCCATTGTGAACTCTAAGTTTACAATAGGTTTTCCAAATTGATCTGTTCCTGGACTTGCTTGTTTTAAGTCTCCTCCAGTTAAGGCTATCTCTTTAAGAATAATAGGACGTTTAATAGTTTGATTTTCTTCTTTCATATACGCTAATTTTCCTGTTTTTCCAATTAAAATTTTTTGTTTTTCTTCGGGTAAATTTTCAATTCCCGGTGGTGCCCATTCTGCAATAATAAATTCTAATAATGCTGTATCTCCGATCATAGCTTTTGCTTCATCAGGATTTTTAATCCCAGGTAACTCAATGGATATTTGGTCTTTTCCTTTGATACGAATACTGGGTTCTGTAAGTCCTAAGGAATCAACTCGGTTACGGATCACTTCTATACTTCCTAATACACTTTCTCTGGTTAAAGGTTGGTTGTTGGTTGGTTTTGCTTGTAATATTAAGTGCATGCCACCTTGTAAATCTAAACCTAGGTTAATAGGTTTTTTTATGATGGCGATAAGACCAAATATGACAAGTAAGCCAGATAAAAGTAATTTAATTTTGTTCATGAAACTTTATTATAATCGTTGTTTTCAATTACAACAAATGTCTATTCGTTTTTATCTCTCATATGAGGAAATAATAAGACGTCTCGGATAGAATGAGAGTTTGTTAATAACATGATAATTCTATCAATTCCTATTCCAAGACCTCCTGTTGGAGGCATACCTTGTTTTAATGCTTTGATATAATCAAGGTCCATTACTTGGGAATCTTCCATTCCTTTTTCTTTTGCTTTTAATTGATCTTCAAATCGATTAAATTGATCTTCTGGATCATTTAATTCCGAAAACGCATTTGCAATTTCCATCCCATTAATAATTAATTCAAATCGTTCTACTAAATTATCATTATCACGATGTTTTTTTGCTAAAGGAGAGGTTTCCCATGGATGATCAATAATAAAGGTGGGTTGTATTAGGGTTGGTTCAATGATGCTATCATATAATTCCATGATTAGATGACCTTTTGTTGCATTATCTGTTACATTTAATTTAAGTTCTTTTGCTTTTTGTCGTAATTCGTCGATATTATTACAGTCGATTTTACATTGTTTTTGAATTTCATCTACTAACTTGATCCGTTTAAATGGTGGGGTAAAGTCTATTTCAGTTTCTTTGTATGTTATTTTATGTGTTTGATGGATATAAAAGACTAGCTCAGATAATAAGGTTTCTGTTAGGTTCATCATATCATGATAGTCTGTATACGCTTCGTATAATTCTAATAATGTATATTCAGGATTATGTTTATAAGAAATACCTTCATTTCGAAATACACGTCCAATTTCAAATACTTTTTCAAATCCACCAACAATTAATCGTTTTAGATGAAGTTCTAGTGCAATTCTTAAATATAAATTTTGTTCAAGTTCGTTATGAAATGTATTAAATGGTTTTGCATTTGCTCCTCCATAAATATTGTGTAGAACAGGGGTTTCAACTTCCATAAAATTTTGTTTTTCTAGATAGTTACGAATAAATGAAATGGATTTTGAGCGTATTTTAAAGCTTTCTTTGATATGAGGATTTGAAATTAAATCAATATATCGATGTCTATATCGACGTTCTATATTTTGAAGTCCATGATATTTTTCTGGCAAAGGTAGTAATGATTTTGTTAATAATTCTATTTTTGTTACTTTAATGGTTAGTTCGCCACGTTTTGTTTTAAAGGGGTTTCCTTCTATGCCAATAATATCACCAACATCATAATTTAATACATTGTTAAATATATCTTCACCTAATTTATTGGCATTTGCATATAATTGGATAATACCAAATTCATCTTGTAAGTTTCCAAAAAATGCTTTCCCATGATTTCGTTTTGCCATGAGTCGGCCTGCGAGTATAACTACTGTTTCATTTGATTCTCCTGTTTCTAGCATGTTGTATTGGTTATGAATGTCTGTTGTCTGATGTGTTTTTTTGAAATTATATTTAAAAGGGTGTTTTGTTTCATTTTTTAATTTGGTCAGTTTTTCTAATCGAATAGCTTCTTCTGTTGTACTGTCATTTGCAGTTTCTTGGTTTTCTGTGATATCGGTTGGTTTCATATTACTACCTCTTTAACATTACTAATATATTTAATGTAATGTTATTTAAGTATTTATGAAAATTTAGCTATCGTCAATTATAACCTGAATTTTACATCATCATATCAAAAATAGGTAAATAGATTGAAATAGCTATAAATAATACCATGCCTCCTAATACCATTGTTATGACAGGGTCTAATTTTGCTGATAATTTTTTCATGTTATGGGTTAGTTCTTTATCCATAAATCCAGTGATTCTTGCCAATGATTCGCCTAGATTACCTGCTTTTTCTCCCATAGAAATGGTATAAGAAACCATGACGGGAACTATGCTTTTATTTTCTACTAAAGCTCCGGATAATGGGAGGCCTCTTGCTACATCTTTTCTCATATCCGTTATGATATCTTTTAATCGCATATTTTCGGTAGCTTCTTCTAGTACGATTAATGCTTGGGTAATTGGAACGTCATTATTGACTAGTATTTCAAAACAACCTAAAAATTGGAGTAGCTTAACTTGCTTATAAATAGGTCCTGATAGAGGGATAAAAAATAATGCTTTGTGAATAGCTAGTTTACCCGCTTCAGAGCGGTTTATAGCTATTATTAGTAGCGTTATTAGTGCTGTTATGGTTAGTATCATAGGGTAATATGCGATTAGTATTTCTGAAGATCCAAATAATATTTTTGTTGGAAGAGGGAGTTCTTTTCCTGAGGCATTAAATATTTTTTTAAAGGTTGGAGCTACAAAAATTAAAATCAGTGATAGCATAGCGATGCCTATGGTACTTACAATAATAGGGTAGGTCATGATACCGGTAACTTGTTTTTTTAAATTATCTGTTTTTTCAAGAAAATTTGCGACATAGTCAAGCACGTCAGGTAGTTTTCCTGAGGCCTCTCCTGCTTTTAATGCCATTGGTAGGAAATTAGGAAAAATTTTATCATGTTTTGCAAATGCGTCTGAAATAGAGGATCCACTTTCAATGGCAATGATAATGGATTCTAAGGCTTCTGTTAGTAATCGGTTTTTTAATTGTTTGGATAATAATTGTAAGGTTTCTTTTATTTTTAAGCCTGTTCTAATACATCCGGCAAATAATTGTGCAAATGCTACTAATTCATCAGATTCTACTGTTGTGGGTTTTGTTAATTCATCTAAAAAATTATAGCCTTCTGTTTTTAGAGAAATAGCATCAATATTTTTTTTCTTTAAAAAATTTTCAGCTTCTTTATAATTTGATGCTTTTAATTTTTTGGTTACAATAGCATTGTTTGGGCCTTTGTAAATATAGACAAACGTTTTCACTGCCTTGGATCCTTTTTATTTCGTTATAACGTTTTTTATATTCCGTTTTTTAGGCGTTATTAAACATCAACAACACGAACAAGTTCTTCAAGTGTTGTTTGTCCTTGGATCATTTTATCGATTCCATCTTCAAGCATCAGTTTCATTCCATTTCTTCTTCCAGCATCACGAATTTTTTCTGAACTTGCTTTTTGAATAATTAATTCTCGAGATTCTTCGCTTAATGTTAGGATCTCAAAAATTCCTAAACGACCTTTATAGCCGGATTCATTACAATATTTACAGCCATTTCCTTTGTATAGTTTGGGAGAATCATACTCTTTTTTTAATTTTTCTATTAATGCTTTTTCTTTTATTGATTCAAATTCTTCGTATGTTGCTTCTTTTTTACAGTTTTGACAGATTCCACGTACTAATCGTTGCCCTATTACACCTATAAAAGCACTGTTAATTAAAAAGGGTTGTACTCCCATATTAATTAGTCTGGTTACACTACCTGCAGCGCTTCTGGTATGTAATGTTGAAAATACTAAGTGACCGGTTAATGCTGCTTGGATAGCGATACCTGCTGTTTCAATATCTCGAATTTCTCCAATCATAATAACATCGGGATCTTGACGTACAACAGCGGACAGACCTGAAACAAAATCAACACCGATTTTTGGATTTACTGGGATTTGGTTGATTCCATCTAAGTTAAATTCTACAGGATCTTCAATTGTAATAATGTTTTTTTCAGGAGTATTTATTTGTGATAAACATGAATATAAAGTTGATGTTTTTCCAGATCCAGTTGGACCACATACAAGTACGATACCAGATGTGGATTGAATTAATCCTTGTAATAAGTTGAAATTATTCTCATTAAGACCTATTTTTTCCATGCTTACAAATGCATCTGATTTTTCTAACATTCTTAAAACCATTTTTTCACCTGAAATTGTTCTGACTGTAGACACTCGAAAATCAACTTCTTTATTTTTTAATATAAATGTTAATCGGCCATCTTGGGGTTTTCTGGTTTCTGTAATATCTAATTCTGCTAAGATTTTTAGACGAGATATAATCGGAGATGCTAACTTTCCAGGCGGAGCCATAATTTCTTTTAGTAAACCATCGACTCTAAATCGTATTTTGACAACGGTTTCCTCAGGTTCTATATGGATATCGGATGCTTTTTCAGCAATTGATTGTGTTAAGATAGTATCTACTAGTTTGGCAATAGGAGCTTCTTGTGCAAGATCTGTTGTTTCATCGTCTCCGCCAAGACCTTTGTCGTCTACTAGTTCAAGCCCCATTTCAAATAGATTTGATACACTTGATCCATCGGTTTCTATTCTTTGTTCTTGGTAAGAATAGGCATAGTTGATTTGTTCTAGTATGGTGTTTTTTGGAGATAACATGATTGAAATTGTACAATTTGTTATGAATTCTAATTCTTCGATGATGTCTGTATTACATGGATTTGCACTTGCAATAGTTAGGGTTTCTCCTAGCTGAAATAAAGCAATTACGTGGTCTTTTCTAGCTATTGTTTCAGGAATTAATTGGACGATTTTTAAATCGATTGTATTGTTGTCGATAATGTCGAATGGTATGTTAAGTTTTTGTGCGATTAATAATAATATTTCTTCTTCTTGAATTTTTTCTGTTTCTAATAGATGTTCGTAAAGTCCTTTTTCAATTAATTCATTATTTTTTATTAAGTTTGTAATATCAGTTTCTTCGATTGATTTATTTTCACTTAATATTTGTGGTAATGATAGGTTCATTCTTCAGATAGATAGTTAATTGCACTTTCATCTTCTTCAAATATTTTTATTTTTGATGATATTTTAGTTATATCTAACACTCTTCTAACATCTTTTCGAGGATTTAATAGTACTATTTTTCCATTTCTTTGTTCTGATTTTTTAAAGCTTTCAAATATTGCCCATAATCCAGAAGAATCAATATAGCTTATTTGTGATAATGATAAAATTATTTTTGATTCACCTTCATCTAGTAAAGAATTTATTTGGTCTAAAAATTGTATTTGATTTTCAATATCTAGTTCTATTGTTCCGGTAAGTTCTTGAGAGTCTTCGTCTTTTTCATTACCAAAATTAATTTTTATAATGTTTGTATTGGGAATTTTGTGAGTTTCGATTTCCATAGATTAATATTATACTTATTGTGCATTGTATTTAACAAGTTTTAGTTTGTTTTCTGTTTTTGTTGATGAAAAATTTATTTCGTCCATTAGCGTATAGATTAAGAATAAACCTAATCCAGATCCTTCTAATTTTTCAAGATTATTACTTATTTTTTTTTCGATAGAATTGCTTTTTAATGGAATGCCATTATCTTTGATAATAATTTCTAATTTGTCTTCAAAAATAGAAAAATAGAAATAAATATATTTATTTGGGTCTCCAAGATAGGCATGTTCAATGATATTAGCTTGAGCTTCATTAACAGCTAATTGTAAATCTAGTTTAGTTTTATTGTTTATATTAGTAGTTTTGCAAATTGCTTCTATTTCTTTCCTAATTTTTTTGATTTCTGTAATTTTGCTTAATGTTTTGATGTTTTTTTTGAAAATAAGTTGGTTTTTATATTTTAACTTTTGATTGATTTTACAAGCAATCACAGTAATGTCATCTTTTTTAATTAGTTTATTTTCTGTTCCAGTTAAATAGTTTTTAATTTTATTTAATATTATTTGAGGTGGGAATTTTTGGTTTTTTTGGATAAAGCTTTTTACGCCGTTTAATCCAATCGATGTGTTATTTGCTATTTTTGTTTCAAGGATTCCGTCTGTGAATAAAAATAGTAGGTCATTATCTTCAATTTTAATTTCTTTTTCAATAAATGTTTCATCTTTATATCCAGCTAAAGGAAACCCTTTAGTATCTAATTTTATAAATTTGTTTTTTCTTAAGATGTATCCTGGTTCATGTCCTGCATTTGAATATACGAAACTATTATTTTTTGAATCTAGTATGCCATAAAAAAGAGGAACAAATTTATTGATTACTGGATCTTTATAAATGGTTTTGTTTAGTTGGGTAATAGTTTCTTTTGGGGATTGTTTATCATTAATATTTCGGTTAATAATACTTTTTAGTACCGCCATGTATAAGCCTGCTGGGATTCCTTTTCCTACGATATCAGCGATGATAATGCCAGTTCTGTTTTTATCTAATTCGATGAAATCATAAAAATCACCTCCAATTTTTTGTGCTGGTATATTTAATGTTCCAAATAATAATTTTTCTTTTATTGGTAGATTTTTTGGAAGTAGGTTGTTATGAATTTCCGATGCTACTTTTAATTCTTGATCAATTTTTTCTTTTTCTACTTTTTCTTTGTATAGCATTGAATTATGAATCGTGGTAGCAACAAGTGTGGTGATTGTTAGAAGGGTATCAATATCTTCTTTTGTGAATTTCGCAGCTAATGTTCCATATTTTCTTGCTAAATTAATAATACCTATTAGTTCATTGTTGATCATGATTGGAATACATAGATAAAGTTCAATTAGTACTTTAACATTTGGGTCAAGTTCTGGAGATGAAAAGTAGTTATCGATTAAAATTAATTTTTTTGTTTTTTCAACTTTTTCAGAAATAGTTTTACGATTTTTATATCGATATGAACGACGAATTTTTTCGGGAAAATTTGAATGGTTTGCAGTTACAAAACGATCTTTTTGTTTTAATTGAATAGATCCCATGTTGCATGTTGTGGCGTTTAACAGGAATTCCATTAAGACTTCTAATAGATTATCAAGATTTGACATTGATTTTATCATTAAATTTACTTTTGTAATGGCTTCTAGTCGTTGTGTTTTGATTCGATCCATTTGTTGTATTTCGGTAATATCTCTAAATAAAAATATGATTCCTACATAGCCGTATTCTTTGTTGATGACTGGCGAGATGTTTACCATAAATGTTTTATTATTATAATTTGCATGTTCATTGATGATAGGTTGTTTTGTTTTAATAACTTGTTGATATAGTTTTAATAATCGTAGTTCTGCTAGTAAATCAATGAGTTTTTCTTGGGTTATATTTTGATTTGGGTCGATATTTAATAATGTTGCTGCTTTTGGATTGATAATATTAATATTGTGCTTTTGATCAAGAATAATGACAGGTTCGATAATACTTTCAATAACGGAATAAATTTTTGATTTTTCTAGTTCACGAATGATTTTTATTTTTCCTAATGTTGATGCAATATGATTTGATAGTGTATGGACAAATTGAAGTTCGTTTTTTTGGAATGCGTTTTTTTTGAATGATTCTAATGTAATGATTCCAATGATTTCATCTCGAAAAATTAGTGGTACTGTGGCATGTGATTCGATGGTTTTGTCTTTTAAACTGTTTTTTTTGTTTAGTTTTGTAATTTTAATATCGATGGTATTGGGATTGATAATTGTTGAAAAAAACGAATCAATAGAATTAAGCGCAGATTTTGTTAGTAATTTGATAGTTGTGTGATGAAAATTACTTCCTACTGTTACAAATAATTCATTTTTATTAAATATTTTTTTTAAAAAAATGGAGCATGAGTCATAGTTTAGTACTTTGTTAATGCTTTTAGATATTTTTTCGATAATTTCAATATGATTTAAAGAGTGACTTAGTTCATTTGATGTTTCATATAACGTTGTTAGTTCAATTAAGCGTTGATTTAATGATTGTTCATCTTGATAAATTTTTTGTGTTAATTTGTTTTTATCATGTAAAAGTGATTCAATTTTTTTATGAATATGATAATTTTCTATTGAATTAATAATTTGTTGAATATAATTGGTTGAAAGTTTGATATTGGTTTCTATGTTTGAATAGACGGATGTTAGTTTTTGTTTGGTATCCCAGTTATGAATAAAAATAGTTCCAAATAGGATGTTTTCTTCATTAATAATATGGATAAATAATCCGTCGTTGCATGAGTAGTTATATTTTTTTTTATCTTTATTATATTGAATAAAATCGGTTAAAATAAATTTTTTTCTGTTTGGGATATAAAGTGATTTTTTTTGATGGATATTTTTTTGATTCGTTAGCCATCGAGACATGTTGTTTGGAATTGGCCACAAATTTTTGTTTGATAAGGTTGTATCTATTTGTTTTCTATCAATATCAAATGTATAGATATTGATGCTGCTTTTTGAAAAGATAAGTTGGAAAATACGAAAGATTTCTTCAGTAATTGTTTTTTTAGAAAATAAATTACTATTAATTTGATTAATGGATTCTTCTATTTTGTTAAGCATTTTTTTCAATTATTCACGATTTGAAATAGTTCTTCAATATCAAATGGTTTGTAAATGATACCATTAATAGCTGGATGTAATGGTTCTGTTAAAAAATAACGATAATTTTTACTAATGGCAAGAATTATATAAGGAGAGGCGTTTATTTTTTTGATTTTATTTATTATATCTTTTGTGTAATTATTGCCTAGGTCTGTATCAATGATAATAAGAGTGTTGGGTGTAATGTAATTGTTTTTGATAGCGGTTTCTATTTTATGTGTTTTTATATTATTGTTGTTTAAAGTATATGTAATGATATTGTAAATCGATTTATCTTGAACAATTGGAATAACATTTGTAATTTTATTTAACATCATATCTTTATATTATAGTTTATATTTTTGTTTTTATTATTAATTTTTTTTCTTGACTCATTCTTTGGTTATGGTGGTATACTTTTTTACTTAAATTTAATATGCTTTAAATGTTAGGTAATAAATGTGTAAAAAAACTTAAAATAGTGTATTGGTTTAGGTAATAAAATAAAATTATTAGATTAAGGTGTTTTAGATAGTTAGGTTTTAAATTATGAAGAATGAACAGGTTGATGATAATAATAACGGTAGTAGTGAGTTAAATGCTAATAATTTTGTTTTTCCTAAATGGGCTAATAAATTGCCGGCTCTTATTGTTGTTTCTGTTGTTTTAATTGTTATGTTTGTTATTCATTTATTTTGGTATTGGTTTGCTCCTAGTCATTTAGAAGTAGGGTATGAACCTGAGCAGCCTATTCCGTATAGTCATCGTTTTCATGCTGGGGAACTAGGGATTGATTGTCGATATTGTCATTATAATGTAGAGACACAAGCTCATGCGAATATTCCGTCTTCAGAACTTTGTTTGAATTGTCATAGTCAGATTAAGCAAGATAGTCCTTATATTAAAAAAATTAAAGATCATTATGATAGTAATACGCCTGTAGATTGGGTTAATGTTCATATGTTGCCAGAATATGCTTATTTTGATCATTCTCGTCATGTAAATTCTGGTGTTTCTTGTGTGCAGTGTCATGGTAGAGTAGATCAAATGGAAGTTGTTCAACAGGTTGAGTCTTTGAGTATGTCTTGGTGTTTGGATTGTCATCGTAATCCAGAGCAATTTGTTTGGCCTAAAGAACATGTTACTAATTTGTCGTGGGAATCTGATGAAGATCAGCTAGAAATGGGGAAACGACTAGTTGAAGAATACCATCTTAATCCTAAAATAGAGTGTAGTGTATGTCATCGGTAGGAGAAAATTAATATGAATAAACAATGGCGTAGTATCGAAGATTTAAATAATGATAAGCAGGTAGAAAAATTTAAATATCGTGAGTTTCAAGAAGGTGCTTCTGAATTAAATGAAGGGGTTTCTCGTCGAGACTTTTTAAAATTTCTTGGTTCTACAGCTGCTTTGGCAGGGTTGTCTGGATGTAATATACGAAAGCCTTATTATAAAATTAAAGCTTATTCAAAAAAAGTTGAACATTCAGTACCTGGTGTTCCAACGTTTTATGCGACGTCGTTTCAGGTTAATTCTGCTGTTTATGGGGTTTTAGCTGAAACACATGAAGGTAGGCCTACTAAAATTGAGGGTAATCCAACATATCCTAATACGAATGGATCTTCGGTTTTATTTCAACAATCATCGATTATTGATTTATATGATCCAGATAGGTTAAAGGGGCCGTTGTATTTAACAAAAAATGCGTCTATGGATGATTTTAAAGATTGGATGCTTAGTTTAAAGAAAGATTTAAGGAAATCCGCTGGACGAGGATTGGGGTTTTTGTTAGGACATACGTTATCGCCTTCAACTTATAAACTTATTGATTCAATTCGTTCTGTTTTGCCTCGTGCTAAGTTTTATCGATACGAACCTATTAATGATGATAATCGGCGTTTGGCTTTACATCAGTTAACGGGTCAACATGTTGATACAAAGTTTGATTTGTCTCGAGCTAATGTTGTTGTTTCATTTTCTGATGATTTTTTATCTTATGGTCATCATCAAATAGAGTATTCTAGAGATTTTGCTGATCGTCGAGATCCTGATAATGAAACAGATTTAAATAGAATGTATGTGTTTGAAGAGCGGTATACTGTTACTGGAACTAAAGCAGATCATCATTTTCCAGTTAAGCAGTCAGATTTAATTCATGTTTTATCTCAGTTACTTATTGTGATATCACGTAAAGTTGGTTTTGATTTATCTCGTTTTACGGATATTGAGTATCAAGAGTTGAATTTAGATTTTGTTGACCATAAAGTTTTAACAGCTGTTGCTGATGATTTAGTTTCAAATCGAGGTCGTTCTTTAGTTACTGTTGGATCAGCTTTAGATCAATCAGCTCATCAATTAGTATTTTTACTTAATAGTATTTTAGGTAATAACTTTAAAACTATTTTTTATCAAAAAGTACCCTTTTTAAATTATGATTTTAATCAGCGTTCTTCGATTGATTCAATTACGAATTTTATTGATGATTTAAATACTCATAATTTAGATACAGTAATGATATTAGGTGGAAATCCAGTTTATTCTGTTCCTGAAAAGTTAGGTTTAAAGCGTGCTTTATCAAAGGCACAAAATCGTATTTATTTAACGTCTTATGATGATGAAACAGCAAAACTTTGTAATTGGGTTGTTCCTAAATTGCATTATTTAGAGTCATGGAATGATTTGGAATCTATTGATGGTGTTGTTTCTATTGCACAGCCTGTTATTCGCAGAACCGTTGATGGTTTGTCAGAACATGAATTATTAAATTTGGTTTATCGTGTGTATCGATCTGATTATGCTATTGTTAAATCATCATGGTCACGCTTGTCATCGTTACAATATGATAAGGCTATTCATGATGGGTTTGTCTATAAGAAAAATACGGTTGTTTTTCCAAGCTTTAATAATAAAATAAAAGTAACGGCTAATTATGAATCAAATCATAATCTTGAAGTTACGTTATATTCGGATTATAAAGTGTTTGATGGTCGTTTTAGTAATAATGGATGGCTTCAGGAATTATCAGATCCAATTCATAAGTTAACGTGGGATAATGCTGCTTATATTGCTCCAAAGACGGCAAAGAAGTTATCTTTAGAAACAGGTGACTTTGTTCGGTTACAGACAGATTATGCTTTTTTAGATATTCCTGTTTTTATTTCTCCAGGACATGCTTTTGATGCTATTTCTATTCCAATGGGATATGGAAAAGAAACGGATAATCGTATTGAGCAAGGGGTTGGCTTTAATGGCTTTCATTTGTTAGATAAACAGGGAAACATTGGCTCTGTTACGTTGATTAAACAATCTAAAAAACATAAGTTTGCTAGTACACAGGATCATGGTTCTATGGAAGGTAGACCTCATGTTCGTTATGCAACTGTCTCTGAGTATGATAAGAATCCAACGTTTGCTCAAGGTCAAGAAGAAGTGCCTCATGATAAGGCGTTGTGGGATAATCACAAATTTGATACAGGTTATCAGTGGGGTATGGTTATTGATTTAAATCGATGTTTATCTTGTAATGCTTGTACGGCTAGTTGTCAGGCTGAAAATAATATTCCTATTGTAGGTAAAGAGCAGGTTTTGAATGGTCGTGAAATGCATTGGAATAGAACGGATCGTTATTATGAAGGTGATCTTGATAATCCTAAAGTATTAGAGCAACCTATATCTTGTTTACATTGTGAAAATGCTCCTTGTGAACAGGTATGTCCTGTAGCGGCTACGGTTCATGATGATGAAGGGTTAAATGTTATGGTTTATAATCGTTGTGTTGGAACTCGATATTGTGCTGATAATTGTCCTGTAAAAGTGAGGAAATTTAATTTTTTTGATTATCATCAGCGTCATCCACAAGCTGTTGCTAAAAAGAAATTTCATTTATTTGATTATGTAAAAGAACCCGATAAATCATTGGCTAAGCAATTTAATCCTGATGTTACAGTTCGTATGAGAGGTGTTATGGAGAAGTGTACGTATTGTATACAACGATTAAAAGCAGCAACACGAAAGGCTGCTAATGAGCAACGTGTTGTTAAAGATGTTGATTTGAAAACGGCTTGTCAACAAGCTTGTCCGACGGATGGTATTGCTTTTGGAAATATTTTAGATAAAGATAGTAAGGTATATAAATGGCGTAAAAAACAACGTAATTATTCTATTTTAGAGCAATTGTTATTAGGTGCGCGAACTACATTTTTAGCAAATGTATTTAATCCTAATCATGTTTTGGTTGCTGATAATTCTCAATATAATAAAAAACACCATGGACATAAATTAGATCATGGAAGTAAGGAAAATCATGACAATAAGCACTGATAGTACGATACAAGTAAAGAGAGTTCCTTTAGTAGCTCCTGGTGAAACATTTGAGTCTGTTACAGAAATTGTTAGTAAGCCAATGGAAATGAAATTACCATCATGGTGGTTAATTACGTTTTGTGTTGCTATTTCAGGTGTACTGTTATTAAAATCAATGTTAGCTTATTTGATTTGGGAAGGAATTGGTATTTGGGGGCTGAATAATCCTGTTGGTTGGGGCTATGCTATTGTTAATTTTGTTTTTTGGGTTGGGATTGGCCATGCAGGTACGTTGATTTCTGCTATTTTATTTTTATTTCGTCAAAAGTGGCGTACGGCTATTAATCGTTTTGCAGAAGCTATGACTATTTTTGCTGTTATTTGTGCTGGTATTTTTCCAGGGGTTCATATTGGTCGTCAATGGTTAGCCTATTGGTTATTTCCTATTCCTAATTCGATGGGAATGTGGCCCAATTTTAAGAGTCCGTTATTGTGGGATGTTTTTGCAGTTAGTACCTATTTTACAGTTTCGTTAATGTTTTGGTATGTTGGATTAGTTCCGGATCTTGCGACAGTTAGAGATAGAGCTAAAGGAAAAATTCGTCAGATGGTTTATGGTATTTTTTCATTAGGTTGGCGTGGTTCTAATCGTCATTGGCAAAATTATGAAAAAGCTTATTTATTATTAGCTGCTTTAGCAACGCCGTTAGTATTATCAGTACATTCAATTGTAAGTTTTGATTTTGCTGTTTCTCAGTTACCAGGTTGGCATACAACGATTTTTCCTCCTTATTTTGTGGCAGGTGCAATTTTCTCTGGATTTGCTATGGTTGTTACGTTAATGGTATTGGCTAGACAACTCTTTAATTTAAAAGCATTGGTTACTATTGGACATTTAGAACGGATGAATCAAATTATTTTGTTAACAGGTATGTTGGTTGGTTATGCCTATGGTATGGAGTTTTTTATGGCTTGGTATTCTGGCTATCAGTATGAAACGTTTGCTTTTATTAACCGGGCTACTGGACCTTATGCTTGGGCTTATTGGATTATGGTATCTTGTAATGTTATTTCTCCTCAGTTATTTTGGTTTAAGAAGTGTCGAACTAGTATTCCGATTATGTTTGTTGTTAGTATTTTTGTAAATATTGGTATGTGGTTTGAACGATTTGTGATTACTGTTACATCATTACATCGTGATTTTTTACCGTCATCTTGGGGATATTATTCACCTACTTGGGTTGATGTGTGTACTTTTATTGGATCGTTTGGGTTGTTTTTTACTTTGTTTTTATTGTTTCTTCGGTTTTTGCCAGTTATATCTATTGCCGAGATAAAAAATGTGATGCCAGAAGCGGATCCCCATCATGGTGAGGACCATTAATTATGAATGAAATTTTATTAGCTGAGTTTTCAAATCCAAATAAATTAATAAAAGCTGCCGAGGCATTAACTGATTGTGGTTATACTACTTATGAAGTTTATTCTCCTTTTCCTATTCATGGTATGGATGATGCTATGAATTTGAAACATTCTAAGTTGGGTTGGATTGTTTTATGTGGTGGTGCTACTGGGTTGTTAACGGGTTTCTTTTTACAGACATGGGTATCGTTACATTATCCGCTTATTATTAGTGGGAAACCTTTTTTTAGTTATCAAGCCTTTATTCCTGTAACATTTGAGTTAATGGTTTTATTTTCTGCTTTTTCAGCTGTTTTTGGTATGTTTGCTTTAAATCGTTTACCTCAGCATTATAATCCTTTATTTAAAAGTTCGTATTTTAGAAAAGTTACAAGTCATGGTTTTTTTATTGGTATTGATTCTAATGAAAAAGGATATGATCGAGAAAAGTTAAGGGACTTATTTGGAACGCTAGATGTTAAATATATTGAAATTATAGAGGATACTGAATGAAACGAGTTTTATTGATTATGTTGTTATTATATTGTTTGGTAGGATGTCGTGGTTGGCGATCCGAAAAGCCTCCTATTCATTTAAATCCAAATATGGATTTTCAAGCTAGTACGAAAGCACAAGAAGATCCTCAGTTTATGCCTGATCATACTGTTGCTTGGGGTATGGAATCTGATATTTCGTATCCAGAAAATAGAGATGCTATTATTAAGCAAGCAAATCCTTCTTATTATACAGGTAAGAATAAGCGAGGTGTTTGGTTAAATACCGTTCCAATTGATGTTACTAATGCTGTTTTAAAACGTGGTCAAGATCGTTATGATATTTATTGTTCGATGTGTCATGGAAAAGATGGTTCGGGTAATGGGATTGTTATGGAGTATGGGTGGTTTAAACCAAAGCCTTATTGGGATAATGCTATTGTATCGTATCGGGATGGGGAATTGTTTGACATTATTACTAATGGTATTAGAACGATGCCATCGTATTCGCAACAAATTAATGAGTCAGATCGATGGGCAATTGTGACGTATATTAGAGCATTACAGGTATCTAATAAAATGAATTATCGGGATGTTCCAATTGAATATCAACAAAAATTAAAATCACTGTGAGAGGACTATATGGTTAAAAAGCAACTAATTGGTAATGATATTGATGTTTCTGATAAATTTAGTTCCATAGTACGTGGCTTGTTTATGGTAGCTGGCGTATTTTTGTTTATTTCATTTATTTTGTTTTTCTTTGATACTCATTATTTCTTTTTTTCTTATTTAACATCGTATATGTTCTTTTTGACATTAACATTGGGTGCTATGTTTATTGTTTTGTTGCAATATATTACGTCTGCTGGTTGGAGTGTTGTGATTAGGCGTGTTCCTGAGGTTTTAATGAGTAATATTCCTATTATGATTATTTTGTTTATTCCTATTTTGTTTGGTATGCATGATTTGTATCATTGGACTCATTTAGAAGCGGTGATGCATGATCATTTGTTACAAATTAAGAGACCTTTTTTAAATACTACTTTCTTTGTTATTAGAGTAATTTTTTATTTTGTTATTTGGTCTTGGATTGTAAAAAAGTTTTTCAAAAAATCTGTTTTGCAAGATAATACAGGGGATCATCAACTTACATTAGATTTAGAGCGTTCATCAACATATTGTATGATTTTATTTGCATTGACGTTAACATTTGCTGCTGTTGATTTGGTTATGTCTATTACTCCTCATTGGTATTCAACTATATTTGGAGTTTATATATTTGCGGGTGCTGTTTTAATTGGCTTTTCAGTTACGTCATTAATTTATATGTTTCTTAGAAAGCGAAATTTGCTTAGAGATATTGTTACAGTTGAGCATTATCATGATTTAGGAAAATTGATTTATGGGTTTAATATTTTTTGGAGTTATATCGCTTTTTGTCAGTTTTTTTTAATTTGGTATGCTAGTGTTCCCGAAGAAACTGATTTTTATCTTAAACACTTTGAAGGTTCGTGGACTTATGTGACAGCATTATTATGTATTGGGCATTTTGGAATTCCATTTATATTTTTTATTTCACGATGGTTAAAGAGAAATTTAACATATCATGCATGTATGGTAGCTTGGATTTGTTTTATGCATTTTGTTGATTTATATTGGATTATTATTCCTAATATTTCGCCAAAAGGTTTAAATATTCATTTTATTGATATTACTTTGTTTATTGGAATTGGTAGTTTGTATTTTGCTATCTTTTTTAAGAATCTTAATAAAGTTTGTTTAATTCCTAAAAAAGATCCTCGTTTATCAGAATCATTAAATTTTGTAAATTTTTAGGAGGGATATAATGTCTGATGTAGAAGTAAAGTATTTTGAAAATGAGCCAGAGTCTTTTAATGTTACGTTAGGGTTTATTATTACAGTGGTATTTTTGCTTGTGGTTATTATCTTTAGTTATTTCTTGTTTGCTTCAATGGTATCTCAGGATAAAAATGAAAAGCGAAATATGGTTAAAACTCCAAAATTGGATGTGTTAAATCAAGATTACGAGTTTCAATTGGATGATTTGCGTTGGGTTGATAAACCTACTGGGGTTGTAAAAGTTCCTATTGATGTTGGTATGCAGCATGTTATTAAACGTTATAATTAGTATTTTTTTATTATTTTTTTCTTTTTATAGTTTTGCAATAGAAAGAATTCCTGATGAATTTGTTAATACAAGTATTATTGAGAAATTAGGGGAATCTGCTTTATTAGATCTTCAATTAACTAATTCTAAAGGGGAATTGGTTAATTTGGCAGATTATTTGAATAAAGGTCCTGTTATTTTGAATTTTGCTTATTTTACATGTCCTCGTTTATGCCATTTAATTGTGGATGGTATGGTTCAGGGGCTTAATAATGTAAAAGATCGGGATCTAGATATGTTGCAAGTTTTGACAATTTCTTTTGATCATAGGGATACATTGGAGACTGCTCAAAATTTTGCAAATAAATACCGAGATTCTTTAAAGTCGTTTAATTCTAAAGCGGATAGTTGGGAATTTTTTTTTGGATCCGAGGCAGTTGTTAAACAGTTAGCAGATAGTGTTGGCTTTCGTTATTATTTTAATGAAAAATCTAATCAATATGCACATTCTTCTGCTTTAATTTTTTTATCGCCGTCTGGCTTGATTACGCGATACCTTTATGGAATTACTTTTCGTCCATTTGATTTATCAATGTCTATTACGGAATCTAATAAGAATAATGTGATTTCTACTGTAGAATCTCTATTATTGTTTTGTTATAATTATGATCCGAATGAGCAGGGTTATGTATTAGAAGCTGTAAAATTAATGAAGTTAGCAGGTACTGTTACAATTTTTTTGATAGTTTTTTTAATATATAGATTAAATAGACAAGGTAGCAAATTAGGTTAAGATAAGATATGAGTAAAGAAAATGATATTACGAGTTTAGTTGATTATGGTACTACCTGGTTACCAGGTTCTTATTCTACATTGTCTGATATAGTTGATGTTCAATTTAATGCTATTTTATGGCTTTCTGTTTTTGGTACTATTGGAATTACTTTAGTAACCTTATATTTTTGCTTGAAATATAAACGTACTGAAAAAAATCAAGTTGCACAAAAGCAGATTGATCATAATATGACGGTAGAAATTATTTGGACTGTAATTCCTTTGATTATTGTTATGGGGATTTTTTATTGGGGATTTCGTGATTATTTACGATTAATGGTGGCTCCTGAAGATGCGTTAGAGATTCGTGTAACTGGTGAAAAGTGGCGTTGGTATTTTGAATATCCTGATACAGATAAGAGGCCAAGCGATGATTTGGTTGTTCCTGTTGGTCAGGCTGTAAAGTTAGTGATGTCTTCAAAAGATGTTTTGCATAGTTTTTTTATTCCTAATTTTCGTGTTAAGCGTGATGTACAACCTAATCGGTATTCACATTTATGGTTTGAAGCTACCAAACTGGGTACGTTTCAAATCTTTTGTACAGAATATTGTGGAGCTCAGCATTCAAATATGGATGCAAAATTAATTGTTATGTCTCGTAGTGATTTTGAAGAATGGAAAGAAGCTGGTGAAGATACTGAAACGCCATTACCTATTCTTGGTAAACGGCTTTATAAAAGCAAGGCATGTAATGCATGTCATTCTATTGATGGTAGTCGTGTTATTGGGCCAACGTGGAAAAATGCTTATGGTGCTATGAGAGAGTTGGAGTCTGGTGAGTCTGTTTTAATTGATGATAATTATTTAAGAGAATCAATAGTGTATCCAGCTAACAAAATTGCAAAAGGGTATCCTAATGTTATGAACTCTTATGCGGGTTTATTATCAGATCGTGAAATTAATGCTTTAATTGAATATATCAAGACACTAAAGGAGTAATTTATGTCTTCAGGAACTAATTATATAAATGCGACTAAAGGAATTAAATCATGGATTTTTACCGTTGATCATAAACGTATTGGAATCATGTATTTGGCTTTTGTATTATTAGCTTTTTTTCTTGGTGGTGTTTTTGCAATTTTATTGCGTTTAGAATTATTAACTCCTAGTGCTCTTTATTTGACAGCTAAGCAATATAATCAAGCCTTTACGTTACATGGTGCGATTATGGTGTTTTTGTTTATTGTTCCTTCTATTCCTGCTTCATTAGGTAATTTCTTTTTGCCTATACAGTTGGGAGCTATCGATGTTGCTTTTCCTAAGTTAAATTTGGCGAGTTTGTGGATTTATGTCTTGGGCGCAATATTTTGTTTTTATTCTATTATTGGGGGATCTGTTGATACAGGTTGGACTTTTTATACGCCTTATTCGTCATCGACGGATACATCTGTTATTCCTATGATTATGGGGGTTTTTATTCTTGGGTTTTCGTCTATTTTAACAGGGATAAATTTTATTGTTACGGTCCATAAAATGCGTGCTCCAGGTTTAACTTGGTTTAAAATGCCATTGTTTATTTGGACATTATATTCTACTGCTATTATTCAAGTTTTAGCAACGCCAGTTCTTGCGATTACGGTTTTATTGTTAATGTTGGAAAAAACTATTGGGATTGGTATTTTTGATCCTGCTTTGGGTGGAGATCCAGTGTTATTTCAACATTTTTTTTGGTTCTATAGTCATCCTGCTGTTTATATTATGATTTTACCCGCTATGGGGGTTATTTCAGAGGTTGTTGCTACATTTTGTAAAAAGAAATTATTTGGTTATGAGTTAATGGCCTATTCTAGTATGGCCATTGCGTTTATTTCGTTTTTAGTTTGGGGGCATCATTTGTATGTAAGTGGACAGTCTCCTTATGCAACAATGTTGTTTTCTTTATTAACATTTTTAGTGGGTATTCCATCAGGGATAAAGGTGTTTAATTGGATTGCTACGATGTATACAGGTTCTATTGATTTAAAATCACCTTTTTTATATTTTTTGTCATTTATATTTTTATTTACTATTGGGGGATTTACGGGTGTTGTTTTAGGATCGTTATCGCTTGATATTCATTTGCATGATACCTATTTTGTAGTTGCACATTTTCATTATGTGATGATGGGTGGTACGGTGATGGCATTTTTGGCAGGTTTGCATTATTGGTGGCCTAAGATGTTTGGAAAAATGTATAGTGAAGCAGCTGCTCGTATTGCTTTTATTTTTGTTTTTGTTGGTTTTAATATGGTTTTCTTTATTCAATTTATTATGGGATCTAAGGGGATGCCACGACGTTATTATAATTATTTGCCAGAATTTCAACCTTATCATGTGATGTCTACTATTGGAAGTTGGATTTTAGCGGTTGGTTTTTTTATTATTCTTGGTTATTTTATTCATTCTTTATTAAAAGGAAAACAAGCTCCTGAAAACCCTTGGGGTAGTTCTGCTATGGAATGGAAAATTGCCTCTCCTCCTACAACGTTTAATTTTGATGAATCGTTACCTTATATTGATCATGGCCCATATGATTATCCTGAGGGTAATTCATGAGCCATCCTGGTAATTCTAATGTAGCTCATCATTTTGAGCATGCTCATCAGCAGTTTTCAGCTGCAAAATTGGGTATGTGGTTATTTATTGTTCAGGAAATTTTGTTTTTTAGTGCATTATTTGTTGCTTATGCTGTTTATAGAGGCTTGCATCCGGAAATGTTTATTGATGCACACCATCATTTGTCATGGAAAATGGGTGGGACAAATACATTGGTTCTTATTATTAGTAGTTTTACTATGGCAATGTCAATTCGTGCAGCACAGTTGAATCAACGAATGGCTTCTTTTTGGTATTTATGTACGACGTTTTTATGTGCTTGTATGTTTATGGTTATTAAATTTTTTGAATATGCTGAAAAAATTCATCATGGATATTTGCCATCAGTTTGGTTTTCTGGTGAAGGTGTTTATGAAACAATGCATATCTTTTTTGGTATTTATTTTACTATGACGGGTTTACATGGCCTTCATGTGTTGGTTGGTATGGGGTTAATTATTTGGTTAATGATAGAGACATATAAAGGTCGCTATAATTCAGAGTATTTTACTCCTGTTGAGATGGTAGGCCTTTATTGGCATCTTGTGGATTTGATATGGATATTTTTATTTCCTTTATTATATTTGATAGGTTAGGAGACTGTAATGAGTGATAAGCATGAACATTTTATTATTCCATTAAAATATTATGTCGGTACGTTAGTAGCTTTATTAATTTTGACGGTAGTTACTGTTGCTGTAGCCCAAGTTGATTTGGGATGGCTAAATATTTATGTGGCTATGTTTGTGGCTATGATTAAGGCTGGTTTTGTTATTTTCTTTTTTATGGGTGTTCGTTGGGATGAATCATTTAATAAAATTGCGTTATTTGGATGTTTGTTATTTGTTGTTATTTTTTTTGTAATTGTTATAGCCGATGTTTCAACTCGAGGTGGTTTGTATTCTTCTGAAAGTGAAATGTTTGATATTCAATCACCCGTTCGGCCTATAGGAGAGGGTGGTCATCATGGAGATTCATCTTATCATGGTGAATCTGAATCACATAATTCTAGTTCATCATCACATTGATTGTAAAAACTATTAGAGCTGTTACAGCTATTTCTGTATAATAGAGTACATGAAAAAGGATTCTAATAATTATTCAGCTGATTTCTTTATTGAAGATTATCAACGTCAATTAAAGAAGCAGCAGGGGTATGGTGTTAATCAAAATTTTTCTTCACAAATGGAGATGAAAAAATCTGATTTAGAAATTGATAATAATGATTTTCCTGATTTGGGTGCTTCTATGTCTCATGTTGAAAATCAGTTAATTTCTCAGTTTCGTGAGTATAAGGAAATAAAAAAGAAGTTAGATGATGCCAAGAGGCAGTTGCATGTATCGAGTCAGATACAAGTTTCTGTTGATAATTTAAAAGAATTAGAGCGGGTTTATGCTCAACGTAAGAAATCGTTAGATGATATGTATCGTGATACTAAAGATAAGTATGATGATGATCTTAATCATTTAAAGCGTGATGTTGATCGTATGATTTCTGAAAAGGATCATGTTATTCAATTGGTTAAAAAAGAACATGTAAAGGCTCAGTATGAAGTTCAGGTTTCGTTTGAACAGGAACAGTTAATAGAGTCAGAGGATTTTTATTTTAATCTTTCTCAACAATTTTTACATTATAGTCAATTAGAAGAAACTGCGAAACAACACTATGATGATTTTATAGTTGATTTAGAAGAAAAAAAAGTTTCATCAAAAAAGCGTTATGATTTTGATTGTGATCAGTTAATGTCTGAATTTAATAGTAAGCGAGCTGAGTTAGATAAAATGTTGGCAGATAAAAAGCAAGAGACGTTGGGTTCAATTGAGTCTATTAATCAATCTTTTCAGGATCAGGTTGATATGACTCAACAAGTTTTATCAGAACAATATGAATGTTTGAATTTTGAATATGAATCTCTTCATGGCGTTTTTCATATGTTAATTACTTCTTCCGAAATAGAATTAGAAGAAAAAAAGCAGAAATCGGTTGATACATTATTAGAATTTTCTGAACAATTAGATCAAAAAAGAGATATGTGGGAATTAGAAAAAGTTTCTGTTGTAGAAGCAATTGATCGAGAAAAGTTTCAATGGCAAGAAGATCAAAAGCGTATGCTTTATGATTTAGAAAATCAAAAAATTACGTTAACTGATGAAATTAATAATTTACGTAAAGATTTTTTAGCTGATAAAGAATCTTGGAAGGTAGAACAAGAAAAATTAATGATAGATTATGAAGAAAAAAAAGAATCTCTTGTTCGTGATATCAATGGGTTTGAATCTCGGTCAAATGATTATGATATTAAATTGTTAAATCAATCAGAAAAATTAGAATCTTATGAGTTGTTATTATTTGAGAGAGAGCAAGAGTTTGAATGTGTTAGAAAACAGATGGTTGCTATTTTAGAAAAACAGCGGCAAGAAAAATTAGATTCTTTTGAATTAGAGTTTTTGGATAAAAAAGATAAGTTTTCGAGTCAATTAAAGCAACTTGAAGATAGACAAAAGTTAGATTTTTCTCAGCGATTAGATGCATTTGAAAAAGATTTGTCTCAAAGACGCCGTTTATTTGAGGAAGACTTATTAGATCGTCGTCAAAAAATCGTTGAAGAATGTAAACGAGATCAAAAAATTGAATTTGATCATTTATTAGATTTTGAGAAAGATAAACATATGAAGCAACAAAAAGTGTTAATGGATCAAATTAATAATTTAAAAGAAGATTTAACTCAAAAGGATAGTTTAGTAGATGATCAATTTCAGCAGTATCAAGATCAAATTAAAGATTTACAAGAAGAGCGTTCACGTTTGACGGATGACTTATCACAAATTGAAGACTTAACACGTAAGAAGACCATTGGGAGTTATGAAGATAAATATAAGCAGTCTTTAGAGTTGTATAAACAACAATCTCAAAAAGATATACAATCGTTAAAAGCTGTTAATTTGAAATTAGATTCTGAATTAAAAAAGAAAGAATTAGAGTTACGTAATTTTCAATTACAAGTTAAACGGTTAGAATCTCAATTAAATAAATATTTGATTGTTAATAAAGATGTAAACTCAGTTTCATCTTTTGAAAAAAAACAAAGGGTTGTTCGAAGTAATAATTTTAAAAGAGGTTTATAGGTTGTGTGGGTAAGAGATTTTTTTGATTTGATTAAAATCAGGATTTTATTTTCGGCATTATTAACAACATTTTTTGGTTATAGTGTCGCTTTAGACTTTCAGTTATGGAATATTGTTGATTTAGGTTGGGTTTTAATGGGATCTGGTTTTATTTTTGCAGCTTCCGCGGCGTTAAATCATGTTTTAGAAAAAGATGTGGATGCTTTGATGGATCGTACTAAGTTTCGACCTCTTCCTTCAGAACGTTTAACACGGTTTCATGTGATAGGTTTAGTTGTCTTTTTTATGATTATAGGATGTTTTATTTTAGCTTTAAAAACCAATTGGTTTGTTTTATGTAATGGGATTGCTATTTTTATTTTATATGATTTTGTTTATACCCCTTTAAAACGAGTTTCTTTTTTAAACACTTTTGTTGGCGCTTTTCCTGGTGCTATGCCTATTTTGTCTGGTTGGTTTATGGTTCAAGATTCTTTTAATGTTTTTATTTTGTTATTATTTTTTATGTTGTATTTATGGCAATTACCTCATTTTTTTGCTATTTCATGGATTTATCGATCTTCATATGAATTTGCTAATTTAAAGATGATTAGTCGCGGTGATAGCAGTGGGAAAACAACACGGTTTTATTTGGTTATTACAAGTTTAAGTTTTGTTTTATCGACATATTTACCCTTGTTTTATGTTGATTTAGGTGTTATTTATAATTACGTTATAACGTTTTTAAATGTTAGTTTGATTATTTATGTGTATAAGTTTTGTATGGATTTGAATGATATGTTAGCACGTAGAATTTTGTTTATTACTATTTTTTATCCTCTTTTGATTCCATTTACTTATTGTTTAGGATTGTTTATGTGATGCAAGTAACTAAGACGAAAGTATTAGAAGAAATTCATTTAGCAGCTACCCAGGGTTTTTGTGCGGGTGTTGCAAGTGCAATAGAGGTTGTAGAGAGAGCGTTGCATAAGTATGGTAATCCGTTATATGTTAGACATGAAATTGTTCATAATACGGCTGTTATTAAAGATTTTGAAGAAAAAGGAGTTGTGTTTATTGAACATTTACATGATGTTCCTGAAAATCATGTTGTTGTTTTTAGTGCGCATGGGACAGCTCCAGAAGAATATATTAAAGCAAAACAGCGTGGGTTACATATTATTGATGCGACGTGTCCTTTGGTAAGTAAAATTCATCGTCAAGCTGTTCGGTTTTCAGAACGTGGTATTCAAACCATTTTAATTGGGCATAAAGGGCACCAAGAGTTAATAGGAACATCGGGTTATGTTGATCAAAAGTTGTTACATATTATTGAAACAGTTAATGATATTGACTTATTAGATATTGATTCTAATAAACCTGTTGGTTTTTTGACACAAACGACATTATCAGTTTCGGATACTCAGTTAATTATTTCTGAGTTGAAATCAAAGTATCCTGATATTATTGGACCTCCTAAAGCTGATATTTGTTATGCGACAACCAATCGTCAGAATTCTGTTCGTGATATTGCGGCTATTTGTGATGTTATTATCGTATGTGGATCACCAACAAGTTCTAATAGTAATCGTTTACGAGAAATGTCGGAATCATTAGGGGTGGATTCTTATATTATTGATACAGTAGCTGAATTAGATTTTTCATGG
>MDSY01039286.1_pt1 | contig 35399 bp, 14 predicted proteins | sample 811131 | NCBI WGS metagenome assembly MDSY01 (sample SAMN05326643, study PRJNA326480) | marine metagenome | isolation source: seawater | place: Atlantic Ocean: South West | collected 2010 | reverse complement strand
CCCCATCCGTCTCCGTCATCGTCGGCATCGGCATTGTTTCCGATCCCGTCCCCGTCGGTGTCCAACCATTCATCTCCGTCTCCGGGGAACGCGTCATCGGCATCAGCCACCCCGTCCCCGTCCATATCGTCATCAAGCCCGTCGCAGACCCCGTCCCCGTCCATGTCCTCAGGTGTTGATCCCGAGTCCATCCCGTCACTACCACAATCTCCCTCGTCATAATCGGACCAACCATCACCGTCATCGTCGGTATCGGCATTGTCCCCGACCCCGTCTCCATCGGTGTCTAGCCACTCGGAGTTATCATCAGGAAATGCATCCTCGCCATCGTCGACTCCGTCATTATCAGAGTCATTGTCCATGGAATCGCACTCTCCGTCACTATCTGAATCAACGGGTATTGAATTATAGTCGAGTGGATCAGACCCGCACCATCCCTCATTGATGTCTGTGAAACCATCTCCATCATCGTCATAGTCAATTGGGTCACATTCCCCGTCGCCGTCAGTATCAGTAGGAACCGAATTAGGATCTAGAGGGTCGGAGAAGCACCTCTCCTCCATAAGGTCAGGGACTCCGTCATTATCGTCATCGTCATCGACGTTGTCGCCCTTCCCGTCGCCGTCTGAATCATCCCATTCTGTGGGGTCATTTGGGAATGCATCATCACCGTCTTCAACACCGTCCCCATCGGTATCTTCATCGAGCGGGTCACAGATTCCATCAGAGTCCGTGTCTATTGGTACTGAAGAGGAATCAAGCGGGTCAGATCCGCAGTCGCCCTCTACAGTGTCAGGCCAACCATCGTTATCATCGTCCTCATCAGCATTGTCGCCCGTACCATCCATGTCGGTGTCAGTGGTCTCGTTCGGGTTTAGTGGGAAATCGTCTTCCGAGTCCTCCACTCCATCGTTGTCGTCATCGTTGTCGGCGTCATTAGGAATTCCATCGCCATCGAAGTCGTCCCCTTCCAGAGCATCACATATGCCGTTAGAATCAGCATCCACAGGGGAATCCGAGGAGTCTAGGTGGTCTGTACCGCACGTAGCCTCATCGGAGTCCGACCAACCGTCGTTGTCGTCGTCATCGTCTTCGACTAGTTGGGAAGACGAGGTGAATTGTATATTGTCGAGATAGAGTGCTTCCATGGCCGAATTGGAGCTGAATTCCACTTCTAGGTGCCCCTGGCCCGCCGCAGAGATACTTACGGTGGTGGATGTCCAAGTCCCTAGGTATGATGAGTAACTGGAATCGATATCATAACCGGTTGTGTCCAATATCGAGATGTCGGAGTTAGAGCCTCTGAATGTGATGATTAGGTAGTCCACAGGGGAAGATGTCTCGTATCCAGTGTCTTGCAGGAACATGTCAAAGGTAAGGGATTCAGCAGTTACGTTGTCTAGCTGTAGAGTCGTAATCCCATCCACATCCGACATCTGGTAGCCATTGTCTCCGTCAGTGAAATTTCCAACCGTCCCAGTGTAGTTGATGGTCCCAAAGTAGTCACCATCAGTCAGCCCAACACCACCATTGGATTCGTAGTAAAGTGAGAATCCCATCTCCGAACCAGTGGTCTGGTTGTGTGCGACATGGGGCTCATTTGCATTATTCCAAAGATACCTGTCAATACTCTCATTTCCAGTGTCTGTGTACTTCACAGTCGAAATGGTGAATGGCTCCTCAAATGAGGTGTACGCAACGACATATGTTCCAGAGCAGCCACTAGCCAGTGTGTCTGGCATCCCGTCCCCATCTGTGTCCGTGTCCGCACAAGGATCATTTGGGAACGCATCATTCGCGTCATCAGTCCCATCTCCGTCAGAATCCGTTGCTGAAACGTTGTAGGTCGAGGTAAGCATCAGTATGGCAATCAGTAGTGGAGTCAGCACATGGCGGCGGCTCATGATGCTCAGAGGGGTAGAGAATCAATTAACGCTTGGGTGGAAATCTCGAGCTAGAGGCTTTCACTGCATTCTCCGTTAACATCTTTGACCTGTTCCCGATGCATCGACATGAGTCCCAGAGGGGCCGCCGAACAGGTTCTCGATGCCATCGACGCATCTGGTCGGCATTATCGAGACAGCCTACCAATGATAGCCAGTGAGAACATACTCAGCCCATTGGTCCGTAAAGCGTGCGACTCGGACCTGCACGGCAGGTACGCGGAGGGGCTACCTGGGAAGAGGTACTACCAGGGGTGCGACGATTTCGATACCATCGAGGAGATAGGGATAGACCTAGCGAAGCGTGTTTTCAACTGTGGCTTTGCCAATATCCAGTCGACTTCAGGAACAGTGTCTAACATAGGCGCCCTCAAGGCACTAGCTAGGCCAGGTGATAGGATTACAGCCGTGTCAACAGCCGATGGAGGCCACATCTCCCACGCAAGAATGGGGGCAGTTGGGCTAAGGGGGCTAGATCTCGTAACATATCCTTGGGACGAGGAAAGGATGGAGCCAGATATTGATGCGTCCTGCGCGCTAATCAGGGAGGCCGAACCGCAACTAGCACTCTTTGGCCAGTCAGTATTCCTGTTTCCGACACCACTCTCAGAACTCTCAGATGCAGCGCATGAAGTTGGGGCGAAGGTGATGTATGATGGCGCACATGTACTCGGTTTGATTGCTGGGGGGCAGTTCCAAGATCCACTCCATGAGGGCGCAGACGTAATGACAGGTTCCAGCCACAAGACATTCCCTGGGCCCCAGGGGGGATTCCTTCTATCCAATTCCGATGACAAATCGCTACAGAAGAAACTCAACAACTCAATTTTCCCAGGGACTTGCTCATCGTACCACCTGCATCACGTAGCAGGAAAGGTCGTGGCTCTGGCTGAGTTCGAGGAGTTCGGTGTTGACTATGCCAAGGACATCGTGGCAAATGCCCGGGCATTGGGCGCAGCTCTCTCTTCCGAGGGGTTCGACGTCCTCGCAGAGGAAAGGGGATTCACAGAGAGCCACCAGGTCCTAACCCGCCACGGTGGCCCAGACTCGGGGGCTGGAATGAGGGCCGCACAGACTCTCGAGGATTGTGGAATAATTACCAACATGAATATGCTACCGGGTGATACTAAGGCCATGTCCGGACCAAGTGGCCTGAGACTAGGGGTCCCAGAACTGACTCGAGTAGGGATGGGCGTCGATGAGATGCAGGACGTGGCACGCTTTTTCGCAAGGGCGCTGATACACGAGGACGACCCGTCATCGGTCAGTTCGGAAGTATCGTCCTTCAAGTCTAATTTCCAGACTGTCAGATACTGCTTCGAGGAAGGTCCCGCGTATCCGGGAATATGACAACTTATTCACGTCGCCCCTTTACCCAAGGCTATGCGCAGCGAGTCAGCGACTGCTCTGATGCTCACCTTTCTGATGCTCACATCCGGCTGCTTGGGCCTGTTTGATCAGGGCGGAGACGCGGAAATCGACGTTGATTGCAAGGAACAACCCTCTCATCAGGATTGTTTCGTCCCAGTGATCACCGAGGACGACTGCACTTCCTTGCAGATTTTCACCGGAGACTACTGTAGGGCCATGATAATGCCCTCTTCACTTTCATACGGAGTAGAGAAAATGACTCTAATTTCAGGTGCAGAGATTCAGACTCTGACCCCTAGCTTCAATGGCGATGGCCCACAAAATTGGTTAGTCAATCCGAGACTCCCGGACGGCCTCTCGCTGGACCAACAAACCGGGGAAATAAGCGGGACTCCGGAAGTACGCACAATTATGACTGGCTATACAATAATCGCGTCAAATGCGGCAGGGCAGACGACTTCTCTTATCGAAATCGAGGTTATCCCCCCGGGCCCATCCTCCGTTCAGTACCTGATCGAGGTACTGTCATGCGAGATGGGTGGATTTTGCGAGGTCTATGCCCCATTGGTACAAGGCGGGGATGCAGATTCATGGGAGGTCGACCCCCCTCTCCCACCTGGTTTCCAGATCCTAGAGGACGGTTCGATTCAGGGGAACCCCTCTTCATTAGGAGACTCCAACCACACAGTCACGGCTTCAAACATCGGAGGGGGGGCATCCACACAGATTCGTATCATTACACTGCATGAGCCACCTAGTGGACTAAATTATCCCGGTCAGCCATTCTTCTGGATGACAGATGAAGAAGCAGTCGCTACACCCAACGTGGACGGGGGCGGACACCTCACATGGGCAGTTTCACCGCCTCTGCCCGAGGGACTGTACATCGATCAGACAGACGGCTCAATTACGGGAATGCCATTGTATCCCCAACAAGTTCTGCAGTACACGGTTACAGCGTACAACACAGGGGGCTCTTCATCGGTCAATATCCTAATCCAGATATTCGAGGAATCGCCCACTGGGCTGATTTACGAGCCTTCGGAGTTCGATCTAAGAATCGGAGAGGGCATTGGTTCTGTGATTCCACACATCAATGGAGGGACTCCCTCGACATGGGAGGTAAGCCCAAGCCTTCCAGACGGATTCTCCTTTGATTCATCAACAGGCGCAATTAGTGGCAACTCGACTTCCTTACAACCATGGACTCACCACAGGATTTGGGCCAACAACTCAGGGGGATCATCCACTACCGAGGTTGGATTCAGGATTACTAGCATGCCTCCAGACGCAATTCACTGGCCAGCCAATGAATTCGCACTCAAGTCCAATGAAAGCATCACCATCCTAGCCACAAACGACGGCCCAGACATTGACACATGGGAAGTTTCCCCTCCTCTTCCAGAAGGGATAACGCTATTCCAGAATGGCACAATTTCTGGAGTCCCGGAAACGAGATCTGACTGGCAACAGTATACCATCTGGGCCAATAACACAGGAGGTTCAGCCGGTCTGAACATATGGATTGCAGTCCATGACTTGAGGGCCGATCAGAACGAGCTGCTGAGAGGACTCGATGACGCAGATTGGGGAGGGTGGTCATCACTTATTCTGCCCATAGGCAAGTGGTCTTTCCCACTAGGCAGGGATTCGACAGACTCCACCGTTGTATCCGCTAGTCACGTCGGCAGGGGGAAGATGATTGGCCTCGGACATGAAAGCTGGGTCACACAGAACCATGAATTCAACTTCAGGGCAGTGGAATGGGTGTGTGGAGAGGCAGCAAATGTCGGTCTTGCCTATGGCGCAGGATTCGATCACTGGGAGGATGAACTCAGGGCCGAAGGTCATTCTGTACACCTATCAGTTACTCCCGATGACCTCTCTCAGGTGGATTGCCTTCTGGACGAGTTCTGGAATGGGCATGATGACGATGACAACATGGCAATAGAGCAGTTTCTGCTCGGTGGAGGAGGAGTGATAATGGGCGGTCACGCATGGTATTGGTCATACTCAAACTCCGATGTTCCACACAATTATCCAGGAAACAAGATTTCCAAGACAACAGGCCTGATGGTATCCTCAGATTGGGGGTACAACGACATCAACTTCGAGATTCCTGACATGTATTACACCCCTCATAATGCAATCGAGGGAATCTATGCCGACAGGGTTGAGGGGGTCGAGCTGTCTAGTGCGGAAGCCGCAATCGCCTACTCATCAATTTCCGACTGCACAGTAATCGTCCCACTTGACTTCCCGGAATTCTGGACGCCTCTGAGGGAACTGGTAAACTCCACTGGATGGACTGTGATTCCATACAGCACGCTTTGGAGCTCAACAGGACATGACTTAGGGGCAGATCCCGTTGCCGATGTGATTCTGAGGCTGGAGGAAGCCTTGACCCAGAGACTTCCTGCCAACGAGCTCCCCGTCCATCCAAGCCATACGGAATTCCCGGGGGAGGTCCCCTCCAATGCCTCTAGGGTCTCTCGAACGGTTACCATCGATGGGAACCAATCTGGACTACCCTCGAATTTCGGGTATTCGGGCGCACGAAGCAGTCTACGAATGTCCACCGGACTCTATGCACCCCCTGGAGAGGTAATCTCAGTTACAGTTAGCCCGGAAGTATCTGAGTTGGGGTTCTGGATTCTGATAGGTGCGCACACAGACAGTCTCTGGGGCAAGGACGTCATTAAGAGGCACTCCAAGATTCACAGGTATTGGTGGATAGACAACACCACCACATTAGATACCTGCGAGGAAACCGGTGTTTGCACGTATACAGCAGATGTAGGAAACGCATTCGGCGGACCAATCTATGTTGCAATACCCGCCGGATCGGAATTCGGCGAATTCGACGTCGCCATCGGTGGAGCAGTAAGGGCGCCAATGTTCGTTCTCAATGAGACATCCGACTTTGAGTGGATATACCTGCAGAGGGATTACCCAGCCCCTTGGGCGGAGTTGGTTTCTAACAATTTCATCATGACAGTGCCCAGTTATGAGATAAGGGAATTGAACAATCCTTCTGGCCTAATGGAATGGTGGGACGAAGCCCTCTCGATGGAACATGAGTTGTATGGATATGAGCCATGGCCGAGAGTTGAGAGGGCGGTTTTCGATGTCCAGATTTCTGCTGGATGGATGCATTCCGGATACCCCTTCATGGCACACGATCTCAGTGTCGCTGGAGTTGTCAATCTCTCATACATGTCCGAGAACGGCGATTGGGGGATGTTCCACGAGCTAGGCCACAATCATCAGTGGATGCCGTCCACATTGCCAGGGACCACAGAGACGGGATGCAACTTCGCTAGCGTGTATCTGATGGAGGACTTAGTCGGAGTGGAGGGCCATGGGGCCGTGGATCCCGCCCAGAGGGAATCGCGGATGAGAAACTACTTCGATGATGGCTCGAACATCTCAAACTGGTCCGTATGGACAGCTCTCGACACCTATTTGATCATCAAGGAGGAATGGGGATGGGGACCGATTACCGAGGCTCTCAGCGTCTACTACACACTCCCAACCGCAGAGGTTCCAGTGGGTGACGTGGAGGAGTTCAATGCATGGGTCCTGCATCTTTCGAACTCGACAGGGTACAACCTAGCACCATACCACGCAGCATGGGGCTTCCCGCTCACTCAGGGGACCTTTGATGCACTGGAACATCTTCCCGTTTGGGTCGACGATCCTTTGCGTGGAGAGTACTATGCCTACGCAGCCATTCTTCGAAACCTTTCTTCACCGGACCCATCTGATGCCACCTCCACTACAATATCTTGGGAGACTTACGACAATGGTACGAATACAACTCTCATGTTCTACTATGGCACAACGGACATGGGTAACCAGACTTCGGGTTGGGATGGCAGCACTAGTTTCGGCAGTACAACAGTCGGCAATCACTCACAAGTCGTTTCTGGTTTGACTTGTTGTGGTGCTAATTACTATGGCAGAATTATGGCCTCTAATGAGGGAGGCTCATTTTGGTTCGGCCCAATAAATTGGACAACGGACTATCTTCCAGACTGAGTCACTTAATTGCTAACTCTTCGAAGTAGTTCTTCAAGGCTAAGTTTCGGACAGTGTCGTTGATGCATTATCGCCAATGGTATCCAGATTAGCGTGTGACCGATGGTTGCAGTGAACGCAGGGACTAGCTCCAGCTCCGGCTCACCTTGCATCGCTGAAGCAACCACTCCGAGTACAGCGAAGTGAGCGACATAGACAGTTAGAGTGATCTTCCCCAGGGGTTCGAGGAACGAAAGACCGTCCCCCCTCCAAGGCTTGCCCCCGCCTCCCTCATCACCCTCTAGTATTCTGTGTGCTAGAACTGCGAGTGTTCCTGAAACCACTAGGAATGCGGGACTGGCCGGGAAGAATGTCAGAATCGCGTTCCCCTCGGTGAGGGCCCAGGGAGTCCCCTCTGCCTCCGCGACTGCAATAGTGACCGTCGTTAATGCCAGACCTATGGCGACAAAACGCTCCCGCACATTCCTATTCTCGGATAGGTCGTAGATCAGAGTACCTAGAAGTATGAAGAACAACCAAGGTAAAGCCGGATATGTTCCGTTCCATAGTAGCCTAGCCACCCATTCGTAGGCTCCGACAGAGTATACCCTCTCCCAAAAACCTCCGAGGCCGGCAGCATCACCCAGAAAAACAGGGGAAGCTGCCATGACCAGCATCAGAGATGCCCTGACTTTGACTCCTAGCTTTGCTAGAATCGGAGAAATAAGGGCCGCTATTGCAAGCAGAGTCAGGACTCCCGGGGTGTACCACTCGAACCTCCCGCCCCTTTCGACATTGAGCAGAACGTTGACCAAGATTTGGCAGATGGCAAGTAGCGCTACCCTGGGTATCAACCAAGAAATCCAGGCCGACCCCCCATTACGGCCTTCAGCGACCCTGCGAACAGCACTCTTATGGATGCCCCAACCCGAAATCATCACGAACATGGGTGCAGCCATGCCGCCGAACGCAGCAGCCACAAATGCAGCAGGGTCATCAACGCTCATCCCCCTGGGGGGAATAATGGCCGCAGTGTGAACTTGCACCATGCAAAGTACCGCTATCGCCCTCATCCTGTCAATGTGGGAAAGCCTCACCAAATCACCTCTGAGATGCGTGATTGAACCACAGGCTCAGAATCTGAGAGTTGGATGGCCCCGCTGAGCATCCTTGCAATTTCTTCGATCCTTTCCTCGCTGTGGTATATTGTAGCCCAGACTTCGCCCTTCTCGAGGTAGTCACCAACTTGAACTTCCAGAGCCACCCCGACTCTCCTGTCTATCTCATCGCCCAGGGATTTCCTACCTGCTCCCATCTCGAGGCAGGCCTCGGCCACTGTCATCGCATCAATGTCAGACACCCATCCTTCTATCCCAACCTCTATCGTGGTCGAGAAGAGATCGCTATCTAGGATCCCAAGACCCCTCATTAGGGAATATTCGCTTTCGAAGATTCCTTTGTCCCCCCCTTGTGAACCGACCATTTCAAGGAATTTGTTGAATGCCGTTCCGTCGTACAGGCTATCCTGGATCTTGGATGCCCCCTCTTCTAAATCTTCAGACATTCCAGATGATCTCAGGAGCATCCCGCCCAGTACGCAAACCAACTCTTCAAGGTCGACCGGCCCCCTCCCACACATTGTTTCAACACTCTCAATTATCTCCAGCGAGTTTCCAACCGAGTACCCTATTGGTTGGTCCATGGTAGAAAGTATCGCTGAGGCAGAAATCCCCATCCCCTTTGAGACGCTGACCATTGACCTCGCCAAATTCTCCGCTGCATCTCTGCTTTCCATGAAAGCAGCCCTTCCGAACTTCACATCCAGAACTAGCGAGGAAATCCCCTCTGCCGCCTTCTTGGAAACTATCGAAGACGTGATTAGGGGGAGTGAAGCGATAGTCCCTGTTACGTCACGTAGGGCGTACAGCCTCCTGTCAGCAGGGACCAATCCCTCAGTCTGACCAACCATTGCAAGGCCTATATCATTCACTTGCTCGACAATTTCGTCCACCTCAAGGGAGACTCTCAGTCCGGGAATGGACTCTAGCTTGTCCAAAGTCCCCCCTGTGTGCCCCAAACCCCTCCCTGAAATCATAGGAACCTTCAGTCCACAGGCAGCCAACGCGGGGGCAAGCGGTATCGAAACCTTGTCCCCTACCCCGCCCGTCGAGTGCTTGTCGACATAGAGGCCGGGAAACGGCCAAGACAGTACTTCACCGGAGTCCCTCATAGATTCGGTGAGAAAAACGGTTTCGTCAGTTGTAAGCCCCTCACTGAAAACTTTCTCCAGCCACAAAACGACCTCTTCATCGGGTATTGTGCCGTCCACGACGCCATCGATGAACTCATCGATGGACAACGATCACTCCTCCTCTCCGAGTTCTTCCCTGATTTGCTCCATGCTTTGGCCGCTGTCTAGGCGCCATTGTATCTCGTCCCTGGTGGTCCTCTCTCTGTTGAAACCGAATCCATCCAAGACTATTTTTCCGTGAGAACCATCGTCCTTGCCCTTGGTCAGGGCACGTACATCCTCGGAATCATCGTCAAAACTAGTCCCCTTTAGTATCGCTAGCTCTGACCCGGCATTGTCGAATCTGTAGCCAGAGTCGTCAACCAAAACCTCGTCCGTACTGCTTTTTGGTTTTCTGAATGTAGTGATTCCAGCAATTAGAAGTGAGATTGCTGAAAGCGCCATTAGCCCGAATAGGAAACTCGCCCCCGGCCTTGACATGGCATCTTCTCTGATGTTGATGAAACCCTCATCCTCATCCTCCCCCTCCTCCTCGGGACCAGTTTCGACAGTCTGGTTTTCTTCATGCGGATCTACTTCCGGTTCCTCGCACCCCCATTGTTCACCGTCCGGGACGCCGTTCTCATCCACGTCACTGGATGTCATGGACAGTATCGGCGATCGAAGTACGCTCTGAGCGAAGGACTCCTCCTCTCCATCGGGAATGCAGTCGTCATCCGTATCGGGATCAAGAGGGTCCCCTCCCAACTGGAATTCTCTGAGATTGTCCAGGCCATCTTCATCCAAGTCCAGGGATTGCTCGCTCAAGGCAGTACCGAGGACCGCAGCCGAGTGCCTATTTAGTCCGTATTGAAGCTCCCATGAGTCGGGCATCAGGTCTCCATCTGAGTCTGTACTGGGGTCAAGCCTAACCCAGTCTTCATTGAACGAAGAAAGGTAAACTGCCGCAAGCTCCTGGTGGTGTATTAGGACACCCATTTCCCTATTCCTCAAAGCAGCACTGGAGCCCCAATTCATACTTCCGACCAAAACGCTCCCCCCGTCAATTATGGCACCCTTATTGTGGAGCTTCACTATATTGCTCGATGACGCCATTAGCCTAGCTGTTGCGTCCAATCCCTCGGTGGCGTTCCAATTTGTGTTGAACATGTGAATTGTGTCCCTTATCTCTTCGTCCCATTCCGCGTAGAATCCATTCAGTATTATTCTCAATTTCACTCCTCTGTTTGCGGCTTCATAGAGAGATGCTATAATCGGATTTTCTCCGAATCCCCAGTACCAATCTAGGTCTAGATACTGCACTGAAAGGTCAATAGAGTGCTGTGCCGATTCAATCATGCTGACGACCCCATCTACGCAATCATCAGGACATGTCATGAGTTGTGCTTCAAATGGCCCTTCTATCTCATTGGGCGCCATTACGCTCCCATTGAAAACCGTCTCTTCCATGACCCACCCATTTGTGGGGGAGTGACTAGGAGAATGGGAAGATATGTGGAGATGGTTGGGATTCTCGTCCCATGAAAGTCTGGACAGGACTAGTTCGGCTGCTTCTTCAGAGTTGATAATTACCGACCACTCCCGATTTCCCACCCCATCAGGCGGGACGCTGGTGTCCTTCCAGTTTCCAGAAGAGATCCAAACGCTCTCTGAGTCTCTGACTGCAACTTTGCTGTGGATGTATGCGTAGGGCGAGCTTATCTGTGATGGGTCTTCCATCCAGAAAACTGTTGCACCAGCATCATGTAATGTCTGAGCGTGACCCCTCTGGTTGTCTATTGTGCTAGATCCATCCAGTATCCCCTCCTCTAGCAATATTGTAACCTCCACCCCTCTGGCCATTGCATCAAGAAGCGAGTGCGAAAGATCCGGGCTCATGAATTGGTAGATGTGCAAGTGAATCGAATCATCCGCCAGCCCTATCCAATGGTACAGATCATTGAACGCGTCTTCTGGACCTATCGAGGGGATCAAGCTCGAGGAGAAGTCTCCATTGAATTGGCCTCCATCGCAGAATGTAGAAGCGCCAATCCTAATCCACCTCTGTTCCCAGTCTGATCCGGTATCTGTATCCGGGTAATCTCCGCAACCCGAACCCCTCATCAGTATCAGTCCCGGAGAACCATCGCCCGGAACTGAAATGGCGGGGCCGTTCCAACCATCAATTTCTGCTATTCCTCCTCCGTATACTATCGAGTCGACTACTGTGCCATTGGGCTCGACTAGCATTAATGAACTCCCTGAGTTTACCAGCCAAGGCATATTGTTGAGGACCAAATTCCCATCTTGAGCAACTATTCCCCCGTCTTGCAGGAGGTTGAACGGATTGTCCGTAAGAACCACCGAGGAACCAGCATCAATGGTTAGTGAGATTATTGTCGAATGCCATGGGCCACTCGCACGGATTCTTGTGATGTTCCACCCATCGAGGCTCACCTCCTCGGAGCCCAGATTTGTAATCTCTAACCAATCATTACTTCTGTCTGGGACTTCGCCTGGCATTATTCTGGTGAACTTGACATTGAATTCGCCATTCCACCACGATGGTTCGACATCTACCGGGTCCCCCCCTCCCTGCTCCCCGGGGTTCTCAGAACCAGGACTGGGCATCTGTGAATCTACCCACGTTGCCCCAGGGGAGGAAGGATCGCCGACCTTGGATACCCCATTGGATGCTTCGCCAGTAATGACTTCGTGGACCGTAGAGTTGTCTTGGTCCTTCAGATAGACGGTTTCCCCCCCGTTATTCAGTCTGAGCGTCCCCACCTCATTCTCGGCTATTATTGCAAATTCACCGGATTTCAGAATAAATGGGGACTCTAGATCGTCGAATCCCACCCATGTCTGAGAGTTTATTGGGTGGTACCATCCCCCAAGATCGACTATTGCCCACCCCTCTAGATTTGCATCCAACGTACCGGAATTGTACAATTCGACCCACTCCCCACTGGGGAAAATCCCCTGGTCAGATCCATCGGCATTTGGCATAATTTCGTTGATACATACCTCGGCGCAAGCGGAATCACGGCTAACGATACTGCGAGCTTCAGTGGCTAGTGATTCTGGGGCCATGTTGCAGGCTGGGCACATGAGGACGGCAACGAGCGTAACGAAAACAAGGCTCCTAGCGTCCCTCATGTCCGTCCCGTCATGACGACGGGGTTCAAACCCTTCGCGAGTACGTTCCAACTTGTAGTACGAATTATTCGTCCTTCTCCTTCCTTGACATCCCGAATCCTATCAGCCCTATCCCTATGACGTAGAAAGCGAGTTGTGCGTAGGAGATGATCGCAAGAGTCCCTCCGACGCTCCCACCGAAGTTGGTCCAACCTGTTGGCCCGAGGTTATCGCTAACCGCCGCTCTGAAGTCTGCGGCTTGGTCGTCCTCGATCTCCGAGAAAGTGTTGATTACGAATACTGGGTGGACATCGCTGGAATCGAAGTCCGGATTCATACTCCCCACTCCTCTCAAGTCGAGGTAGAATGTGACTTCGACATCACCGTACATCAGTGCGTTCGACAACGGCTCGACCTTCATGTCGATGTCCGCCCCAAGGTATACCGGCAGTGCGCCAGGCATAGCATCGACAAAAGTGGAAGACCCGATCAGCTTGCCCTGAATTTGGTTCGACGCGGGATCCGCGACCACCTTGTGCTCAACCATTTCTATTCCCTTGTGGGTAACAGTCTCGCCAACCTTAGAATTGGCTATTGTGTAACCAATCAGGTTAACGTCGAACGACTCATCTGCATCAGCGATACCCCCGATGGTCCCACTCAGTGAGGTCACCGAGTTTCCGACATGGTCGGATAGAAGGCCAAGTGCCGCATCCTCCCTGTGAGGCGCTCTCCATGGCAGGTGCTCTGTCATCCCATAGGTTTGGTTCTCAGCGCATTCCAAGTCGAAACCCAGGAAGTCCCCATTGGAATCGTAGTCGTAGTCGCACATACCATCGCCATCGGAGTTGATGTATCCCTGCATCAGTTGATGTCCAACATTTTCTCCAGAGGTGCTAATTTGGTAGACAGAACGGTCGCCCGTACTGACTCCCCCGGAGCCATAGTAAGTGTCGTTGGTCTCAAGACTGACCCACGGGAAGAAGCCGAAGTAGGCATTCACGGCGTCGTTCCAGCCGTACAACCAGTTGTTTATCGGCATCGTGACGGTCGGCTCATTACCCGTTACGAAATTCAGCAGAACAGGCATCACGGTGTCGAAGTAGAAGTTACTGACCCAGTCCCTTAGTGCCTGAGCGGCATCTTCCGAGATGCCGTATAGGTTAGCCACATATGCGTCGTCCCACACAGCCTGATTGCCGTTCTCGTCCGGTAGCGCCATTCCTGACAGCTCCCCGTACATGAAGGATGATGGGAATGAGGACTTGAGTCCAATTTCCGGATCATTTAGTATGAAGTCAGACTTCTCTGGGCTCAGAGCCGCCATTCCGCCGAAGTCAGCTCGGTTGAGCCCTATCGCGATGTATGTCCCTCCCAATGGGTCGTAGTCCCCGAATGAAGAAAGCCACCAGTCATTGGACCCCATTGTCCCCTGTCCGCCCGCTAGAATCATCTCGAACTCTGTGGGAGTCCCTAGAATCCCGAGGCCGACCCATGGCTCCGCGTACTCTGCTATGCCGACTACTGTGAGGAGTCCAACGTTGTAAGCCTCCATTGCCCCGAAGTAGTCTCCAGATTGCAGTGGCAGTAGAAGCCCCACGACCATGCCGGGAAGTGGGATTCCAGAAATCTCGAAAGAACCTAGAAGTCCGACATTAGGATTGAAAAGCAGGTTGTTAAGTGTGTCAGGGTTGATGATGTTCACCCCACTGACTTCCAAGAAGCGCTCTCTTAGCTGAGGGGTCTCGTTGTTTATCTCAGCTCCTCCCCCGTGAGCAAGGAAGGTATTACCTGCAAGAGCGAAAACTCCGAGGTCTATGGCAGCCATCTCTGCCTCGCTCGCATCTCCGTACCCATACAGTGCTGCTCTTGTCTGAGTCACAGCGCCTCCATCCGGGGCGCCCATCCCAGCGACTAGCACGGGCCCAAGGTCGCAGGTCAGTGCAATGCACGTTCCAGTGGAGGGGTCCACTGCATCGTACATGATGTAGTCGTCGTAGTCTGCGTATGCTGGAGTTCCATCGGTACTACCGCCGTTGGCCATCATGTAAGCCCCCGAGAGAACGCCTGCGGGAGCCATGTCCGTCGCGTTCACCTCATCCATGCCCATGTCATTCTGAAGGTTCCAAGCGAAAGCATCAATCATTCCGGAGATGTCTTCTGCAGCCCAAATGCTTGGGGCTCTGTTAGCAAGGTCAAACTCAATCATCTGCGCAGCAAACATGCCCTTGGCGAAAATCTCCCCGTACTCAATCCCTGAGCCCATTCCGCCGATTCTCTGGGTGTTCCAAAGGATGTTGACCTGGGTGATGTCGGTGTCCCCTGGCATCGAAGACATCCCTTCGTGCGTGCAATCCTCGCACCACTCGAAGACATCGTACTCGGAATAGGTCATCGTGCCCGCATCGTAGTCGAAGTCCAGGATCTCTCTATTGGTGGTCACCTCATAGATGAACGGCCCCATTTTCTCGAAGCAGTCCTCTCCACACACTCCCTCAGTGGAATTCGCGACGTCGGTGTCTAGGTTGTAGGCGTAGTAAACCCTCTCAGAGGTAGAAACATGCCAATCCTCATCGTAGTCGATGCTCCAGTCTTGGTTACCGTCATCATCTAGTCCGTCGTAGCCCTCTGCAACTTGGGTCTGAACCCCGCTCTCTATCTGGCTGTCAACGAATCCCGTAACAGCTAGGCCTATGTTCACTAGGAGGAGTAGGGCTCCAATCGCAATTGCCATGGTTGATTTGTCGTTCATTGTTGTCACTCTCCCTCCGTCGCACTCATGTGCAAGACATAAGCGTTACACTCCTCAAAATCCCGTAATCGCCCCGATAAATGGTCAAATGAATCCGAAGCTGTCGAATGTCTGGGCGAACGTGTAGAGCATAATGGGGACCAGTATTATCCCCATTGCATGACTCCTTCTGATGCCAATCCTGGGCGGCATTAGCCCTAGCCCGGTCCCCACAATTAGCACCCCTACCCCGACCCAGCCGGTCGAAAGCCAAACCAGGACGCTCACGAAACCAGCAACCGAGATCACTAGTGTCCTGAGGGGGACGATTTCGTGCATCTTCAGCATGCCCTTGCCCACTTCTATCATCACAGGTACCGCGAAAAGACCGGCCGCGATTGTAATTCCTAGTAGCCTCACAAAATCAGCTGGAGGTTCGACCGCGTTCCAACCGTCTATTGGGTACATCATGTTCAATGCCAGTGCGGCGCCGCTTCGAGGCCTACCTACCATGTATAGGAATCCAAGAACCATCACAGTTACAGCAGTGTTCACGGATGATAGAACAGCTATGACTTCCAGATCCTGTTGTTGACTCTGGGCACTCAGGTCCAAGTCGGGACTAGTCTCTCCGGCCTCTTCCAGAGCCGCTCCGAATATTTCCTTCTCCTCTTCGGAGAGGCCTTCCATGTCCGAAGACTCGATACTCACTGGCCTAGGGTTAAATCCGGGTTGGATCCCATGTTCGAAGTCGGCCGGAATGTAGTTCGGGTCAGTTAGTCGGCCCCACATGTTCCTCGCACTCATCACAACTACGGTCGCCTGAGCAGCAGTCATCCCCGGAAGTATCGCCATCACGGAAGATACCACCGCTGAAAGGAATGTGGGAACTGCTAGGGGCTTCATTGCAGGCATCTCCCAGTTTTGTTTCTGAGGCGGTATCTCAGAAGTCGTCACGTAAATGTCAATGAGATTGGCGATCCCAAACAGCCCTGCCAGTCCGGGGAAAAGAAGGGTCGCCGATGGCATTCCAACGGGAGAACGCCCCGGTAATTCGAAAACGGCCCAGCCATAGAATCCCGTTAGTAGGAAGAATGCACTAGCAACGAGAATCCCAGCGACCCTTGAGCTAGCCCCAAGGCTCAAGTTGAGGTTCTCCCATTTCCTTTTGAACCTAAACTTGCCTAATGGGATATCGATATTGATGGCTCTCGGAAGAGGGAATACCAGTCTGCTAGTCGCGCGTTGCATCCAGTATGGCCAGGGCAGCCTCGTAGTCTCCGTCAGTATTAGGAAAATTGAGATAATCAGAAGTAGCCAAGGAAGGAAGTCCCTGCTTGACTCATACAACCCGAGTCCCGGGTTTTCCCCGAACATCAGTCTTGCAACAATTAGGAGTGGAATTGACATCAGCATCCCCATCTGGGAGCCCCTGGCCGAGTAAGCTACCCCCTGCGCAGCCTGCCCTGATATCAGCATCCTGTGCCCGGGAAGAAGGGCCAGGGCCATGTTATCATCAGGGGCGCCTACCAATGCACTTGGGATGTAGTTGAGGAATGTGTGGACTGTGCCACAAGCCACAATGATTCCCGCGACTGCATCCAGGGGTATCCCTATTCCCACTGCCACGGGCGAGAGACTCAGTGCGATCAGTGCGACATTGTTGACGTGGAAGCCAGGAATCAATCCAGTCAGACAGCCCAGCCCTACTCCAAAAACAAAGGAGCCAATCAGCCACGCGAAATCGACTACCACCGGGTCCATTGTCTCACCTCAACGTACATCGATACAGAACATCGCAGAACTATCAGATCCAATTTCTTCCATGCTCAACCTTCCAACCCACTCAACAGGTTCCCCAATCGACAGTTGGTCGAGGTACTCCGTTCCATCGCCAAGAAGGCAAACCCGCTCATCCGAGCCTGACCTTGAAATCCATTGGGCACCATCCTCGTCCGCTACGACCTCACCAGTTAACTGGACCATCTTTCCGAGATCCCACCTCCATGAGTTGTATCCGTCCCCCCAATTCAGAACGGAGGGAGGGGGTGCATCGCCGAGAATCCACGATCTGGCCTCCAGCACCACTCGACCGTCTGCTACTGACCACAGAACCGTGGCGTTGAATCTAATTTCCTGGTTAGCTTCGATAAATTCTGAATGCTCCCCGACGAATTGAATCCTAATTTTGGTATCTCTTGCATAGTAGTCCTCGCCATCCCCCACATACCCCTTGTCATAGTCGGGTGAGATGGGATCGGTGATCCAGCCTTGGAATGTGTAGTCCCCACCAATGTAACTGAACGGGTCAGTCGCCACATCCTTTAGTTCGGTATACTCGTCCCCGAATTCTCCAGTTTCCCTCCCTGAGGTCGTGTTGAATCCCCTGTCTAGGCACACGGCAGCCTCGTCGAGCGCCCAAACTAGCCGGCCCCCCCAGTCCCCCGACCTTCCTTCAAATTCAGAATCAGATAGGTCACTGTCCGATGGGAGAAGGCACAACCTATCTGTTGGAGCAGGCCCCGTGACAAACCACTCCCCGTTGTCAAGGCCAACAGTTCCCGTTACGATGACTAACTTGCCTACATCGTATGTCAACGCGTACGCTTCCGCCTCCCAGTCGACATATGCGACTTCCCCCTGATTAAGGACTTCAACCTCGCTAGCCTGAACCAGTAATCTCCACCGATAAGAACGCTCGTCGAATTGTAGCCACCCCTTCATCCTGACATGGCTCCCAGATTCGACCCACTCTATCACCCTCCCTTCGACTTGGATGTATAGCAGGTGGTCGGCCCCACCGTATACCTGGTTATCCATCAGGTATAGCGAGTGGTAAGTAACATCGGGAGCCAGTGATTCGCTTAGCCAGCCGTCAATAATCAGTGATGAATTGGAGAATATCTCGGGATTTTGCCCGACCTCAACCAGCTTGGTTTCGGTGAACTCAATCGTCTCGCCCTGGGCGATTACGGCACCGTAGCCATTTGATTGAAGCCAAATTCTGCCATTCCACTCAGACACCTCACCTTCTACGGTTACAACAGTGCCTATTGGGGGGACATCGTTGTTCCAATCTATGTTCCATCTGATTTTTGCTACAGAATGCCCGCCTATCTCTTGCACTTGAAGATCGATACGGTCTGCACCCTCCCCATACGGGTCCCGGACATAACTCGTTAACACCCCCTCAATTTTCACGGTCTCCCTCGGGAAGTTCCTTATCTCATCAATTTCAATCATATCGGGCTCTCTAATCACGGCGTAGAAATTCATCGCCGAGACAAGAAGAAGCGACGTGAAGAACATCACCCACAGCTTCGTCATGTCCCGCGAAGGAAGGGGGCGACGCTTGATGGTTGTGCGTGAGCGCATTCCACTGTCGGAGGCTTCGGCAAGGTTCATGACTCGGATGCGAGCCAGCGAGATGCAGGACCCGTAGCTCAGTTGGTTAGAGCGCTCGGCTCATAACCGAGTGGTCATCGGTTCAAATCCGGTCGGGTCCACCAAACCGCCTTCCAAATCGACCCAATAATCGGCTTTATCGCGGTACTAGTTGGGCGAAGTCTCAAATACGGTCTTTGTGGGCATCGCTACGATGGCCACGCGTAGAAGTGTTAGAACCAGCATGCTGATTCTGATGGTTTACTTCCTCAGCACATGGGCGGGAGCTGCGTCAGTACAGGCACAGACCAACCCCACTCCGGACATCACGCTCACCTGTGATAACCCCCAAGCCATCGAGGTTTACCCAGGAGCAACTAGGACCTCCATAGTTTACTGCGTCCTTCAGAACCCAACTATTCACAGTGAGAAGGTGAACATCCAGATTCAATCAGGATCCCTCATCTCAGCTGGTCCAGCGTCAATGACTGTTGGCTCGGGTGCTGACGTTAGCTTCCAGGTCATCCTCAGAGCCGATCTAAGGATGCCTGAGGGGCAGCACCAGATTTCAATTACTGCTGAAGTAGTTCAGGCCAATGGAATCACAGTTGTCGGAACTCCGACCACTTACAAGGTTCTGGCCGTAATCAAGCAGTTCAGTAGGCTAAGGGTGGCTTCAGATGTCGCCTTCATGCAACTCAGGCCGAGGGTGGACATGCTTCTTACCTTCGATGTTTACAATGATGGAAACGCCATGGACAGGTTCAACGTCGAGATAGTCAATTATGACGAACTCAACGACGAAGGTTTCCAGCTCAGCATTCCTCTTGTTTCGGTCGAGATCGAGTCGCTAGCCCCTGCCGAGAAAGTTAGGATTCAGATGAGGACTCCAAAGAACCAGGGTTGGACTGACAAATACTTCAACCTGCAATTCAAGGCCACTTCGGAGTACTCAGTTAGGACCGAAGGGATTCCGAATTATATGATACAGTCAATGACCATTTACATTCGCGGAGTCTACCTGCCCGGATTCGGAGCACTGGGGTCGTTGATGATGACCGCTCTGGCTGCTGCGGCTATAGCGGGAAGGAACAGGCTCGAAGATGATCCAGTGATTATCGATGATGACGGGGAAATAACCCCATTGGACTCTAGATTATTCTAGAATGCCCGAGCTTGGCCCTCTTTTGCAACGGGTTGATAACTGCGATGCCCGACCACTCTACCGAAATAGGGGGTGCTTGAATGAGTAACGGAGGTCTACTTGAGAAGGCGAAAGAGCAGCAAATGGTCGATGAAGTAGTCGCTGAGGCGGTTCCCGGAACGGTCATTTCATCTCCCGACAGGGACGTCGGATTCGTTGACATTCTCAAAACTCTACTGATTTTTGCAGTTGCCCCATTGGCAGTGATAATGTGGTTCGGGGTGTACTTGGATTTCATCCCACTGAGCATCCTAGTTCCAGTCACAATCATAACATCATTCGCAATAGTTTGGTGGAGGCTCAAGATAGGGGTTCCTGGAAAAGAAGGATTCAGCCAGATCAGGGCGATAATTGTGGCCGGAGCTTACCTTGTTTTGTTGGGTTTCCCGTTGATCCTTGGGACGGTGCTGCAGGGTGAGATGTCAATGGGGGAGATTGAATTCAGCGACGATGGGGACACAATGGTGGTGAAGATTAGGCAGAATTCGCTTACAAGCCCCACCATAGAAGCTGATATCTCAATTGAGCAATCCGGAACCGTAGTCTGGTCAGGATCCAAGTCATTCTCAATTAGCAAGAGTGATGGAAAGGGGGATTATGGGTCGATTTCATTTTCCGTCTCTGAATTCTACGCCGATAATGCACTGCCCAATTCGCCCTATACAATACAAATTGACACTGGTTCTAACGTGATGTCAGCAACCCTGGACTCTGCATCCTTGTCCAGGACAGTCACAGGTGTCCAAGGCTCAACTAGCGGAGCTATCTCGACCAATTCTGATAACTGTGAGGGCAACAAGAATAGTTGCCTAATGGGGGTAGCCCTGACTGCATGGGCCGGACTGGAAACTCTGGGTGGACTTCCACCAGCAGGCCTAGTCGAGGCCGACTACACGCTCGATGCCAGGATGGAGTACGCAGGAAGCAGCGTTGTGACCTATCCAACTGTAACCGTCGTAAACGGCCAAGCAACGTGGAATAGTAACTCGGGTGAGTACGGGACAGGTTCTGCCATGGTTGGATCAGAGGGCTCTCAGCTACCACTGGCCGGATCAGTTCAGGATGCCGCACTAAACACACTTTACATCCCGAAAGAAGACTGGCAGGAGAATGACTACGGATGTTACCAATTCATAGTAGAGGTCACCCAGATTTCCCCCTGGTCAGATGGTAGTGTTGTTTCCCATAATTCATTTTACGAATATTCCGAAGAGGGGGCGGACGATGAAGGAAATCCTGCTACGGATGAGGCATGGACCGTCGTCTCAAGCTGCTAGTTGAGATGCTAATATTCGTCCAACTCATCATCCTCAAAAGACTCGTCTTCACCCTCTGTGGCTCTTCTGTATGCCCAAACCATGGCTATTCCAATTCCTACAGCTAGTGCGACTAGGATGGGGGCCATAGGCAGGCCATCGTCCTCTACTGGCTCACTCCAGACCACTTGGCCTGTTGTCATTGAACCCCCTCCGAATGCGCTATCGTCAACTAGCTGAGTAGGAGTCAGAATCTCGCAGTCGAGGCTGAATGTTCCGACTTCGCCGCCCCTCCATCCGAATTGTAGCTCCATGGACTCTCCAGCACCGACTACCACCCCCTGGAAACCTCCGATGTCAGCTTGAACCCCTGTCTCAACTATGTCGCAGGTAATGTAGAAACTCGCCGCAGCAGTACCTCTGTTTGCAAATTCTGCCAATACTGCTACAGATTGTGATGTCGAGGCCTCTTCATTGCCCACAATTTGAATGGACCCCCATTCGATATCTGGGATGAACTGATCCACCCTCTGTTCCTGGTTCCATGTCAGGGGTATCGCATCGCCCCCATAGTCATCAATTCCAGATCCTTCAGGATTCCAGCCCGTTCTGTATGATACTATGTTGATGGTGGCAGACTCATTCCACCACGTCCCATCGGACCACCTTATTTGCACGGTCCTCTCGCCCCCTCCGTCCACAAATCCAACTCCCTCAGAGTCACTGAATGACTGGAATGAGGTGCCCTCATCAGGCCCCATTCCTTCAATTTCGAAAACAACCCCGACAGCATCGAAAGTGAGCCTCTGATCGACTACCCTCCTCTCCCATCTGTCGGTCAGCCCCCCGCTTCGCTCAGAATCACCGGATCCAATCACTGAGTCGCCCCAACTAATGCCGCAGTGGGAAGTGCCCCGGATGTCGTGATCATCGAGGCTATCGACAAACACCGACTCACCGTATAGATCGATCGACGCCTCGTCATCTGAAATCAGGATTGGGCCGACCCTGTCGAAAGTTCCACCATCAGAGTCAAGGGAGCCTTGATTCTCCAGGGAAATGCCTCCACCTACTATCGCTGAGTCATCTATTGACATGTGTCCTGAAACCCTGATTTGAAAACCCTGCTCTCCCGCAGCCATCATATTCACACTGTCCAAATCGATTCCATCTATGGCAAACTGTGCGGTGCCCGTGTCTATGGTCACACTAGATACGGAAACTGAAGAAAATCCGTACCCTATCATCCCAATCCAGGTTTCTTCATCGGCCCCATCTGGAAAATCAAACGTATGCTCGGTCCCATTCATCGAAACCGGCTCAGAGTCGCCCACGAATGCCTGGCTGCCATAGTAACTAGCACCCCCAACTGAATGAATTGTCAACGAGAAACCCTCATCCAATCCGTCAGAGGGAACTCTGAAAGAACCCCGCTTGCCTTCGTCCCAGTAACCGTAGCTTGAGATTCCCGTTGGAGGGGAAGTGGCGGCAATATGGGAATCATCAACTATGAGGTATCCCCCATTATCGACAACGATCGAAGATCCGGGAGCAACGCTGACATCAATTCCACTAATGGTCAGTGAGCCGCCATCTGAGATCCTAATAGCCCCATCAATCACCTCATTAGACTCCCATGTAACGTCGGAGTCAATCACCAACTCAGCATCCTCAGCAGAGGCATTAACACAAGAAATGCATATCGATGCTATCAGAACCACTGTCATTATCGTCGCCGAGCGTCCACTCATGAATCAAGCCGGACCCACAGGCAAATCAATGATTTCCCTGCAATTGCACTACCGTACATGTTGTCTGATGTAACCAAATCGCTCATACACCGATAACCGGTGGCACACCTGTGTTCGTGACACCCCCCTTCCCCGCGCCTGACACAGCGGGCTTTGTGTTGAACATCCTCACAGTTCTGATGATGTACGGCCCATTCTATCTGGCAAATACTGGAGCGATGTTGTTTGGAAAGTGGATTCCAGACAAGATTGGATTTAGAAGCGTGGTAATCGATGGAGGTAGGGACTGGAGCGATGGCTATCGAATTCTCGGCGATGGTAAAACATGGAACGGCTTATTCGGGGGTGCAGTGTTTTCAGGACTACTTACAATACTGGCACATTATGCATGGGATTCCCGGTCCCCTCCAGATGCAAGACCCTTTGTTGATCCCATACTTCTCAGCGATTCATCCGATTGGTTCTGGTTCGGCGGTGAGTGGGGGGCGGCCTTCATGATGGGCTTCACACTCGGTCTCGCCTGCATGCTCGGAGACTCAGTCGGCTCCTTCTTCAAACGCCGTCGCGGCCTCAAGAGGGAGGGCGACGAGAGCTCCAAGGCCCCCCTACTGGATACAGTCACATTCGCCCTGTCGATATTCCTGTTCGCCTTCCTGTTTTTCGAAGGACAGATTTTCACTCATGAGCAGTTGCACGGGGAGATTATCGCATTGCTAGTCTTGACCCCAATCATCCATCGCCTGTTCAATGTCATAGGGTATAGGCTAGGCCTGAAGTCGGTTCCATACTGAAACCTAAGCTCAGCATACATTATGCCCTTTCATCGATGCGCATTGGCGTGGCACGTATGAGGGTCCTCATTGTCGGAGGTGGCGGAAGGGAGCACTCCCTAGCAATCGGCCTTTCAGGAAGTCCTTCGGTGGACTCTATTCACACTGCCCCAGGAAACGCCGGTACAGGGAAACTTGGAGTCAACCACGACATTGGTTCAAGTGATATTGAGGGACTTGTCGGACTAGCCAGAGAAATAGAAGCGGACCTAGTGGTAGTTGGGCCAGAGGCACCACTGGTTCTGGGACTTGCTGACAAACTTAGGGAAATTGGAATTCCATGCTTCGGACCCCATTCTGAAGGGGCCATGTTGGAAGGATCAAAACTGCATGCAAAGAATACGATGATTGATTTGGGCGTCCCCACAGGTAGGTGCCAGGTAATCAAAGAGGCCAGAGATATCTCCAATTCCTTGGATTCATTTCACAGTCCATGGGTAATCAAGAGGGACGTTCTTGCGGGAGGAAAGGGAGTCACTGTCACCTCCGACAGGGATGTCGCAGAGCGTGCCCTATCGTCCGCCTTGGATGCTGATGGAATGGTCCTCATGGAGGAGCATCTCGATGGAGAGGAGGCTTCAGTACTGGTTGTGATGGACGAAACTGGCTTCGTCTGCCTCCCTCCTAGTCAGGATCACAAGAGAGCTTTCGATGGAGACAGGGGCCCGAATACCGGGGGCATGGGTGCCTATGCGCCCGCACCAGTCGTCACTCCATCTGTGATGAAGAGGGTAGTGGACGAGGTAGTCGGCCCGATGCACCATCATCTCAGAAATCAGAAAATACCGTACAGAGGATGCCTGTATGCCGGACTCATGATAGATGAAGAGGGGGTCCCGAGAGTTATCGAATTCAATGTTAGATTCGGGGACCCCGAAACACAGGTTACGGTGCCACTGATTGACAGTGATCTCGGAGAACTCCTATTGGCCGCTGCCGAGGGCAGCCTCAGTTCGGTCGAACCATCCTTCTCAGGGATGTCGGCCGCGACTGTGGTTTTGGCCTCTGAAGGGTATCCTGAATCGCCCATCACAGGGGGGCCAATTTCAGGTAGTGAGGCCTCCATAGATGAGGGTGAAACCAGGGGTTTAGTTCACTTTGCAGGGACTAAGTCTAGAGATGGAATCCTGGTCTCTTCTGGAGGCAGGGTCCTAGCTGCTACTGGGATTGCGCCCTCTCTCGAGGCTGCGGTATCTACGGCGTACGAAATTATCGAGAATATCGATTTGCAAGGTTCGCATTATCGGTCCGACATAGGACATAGGGCCCTGAGGCGCTAGAATCGCCGTTTTGGCCCAATGATTTCACAACCGTTCTAAGAACGGTTATAACAGGAAGTAAAATCGCGGCGACGCTAGCCTTCAGGCTGTAGCAGACGGTGAATACCAATGAACGGAAAAGAAGACGCGACCAGAGTCGGGATTCCGCTGATGGGACTGGCCCCTGTGACGGTGGTTTTTGCCACCCTAATGGTGCTGTTCCTCGGGGTCGACTACGTCGCAAATGGAGCAATGGAGAATGATGGATATGTGAGAATCCTGACCCTCCCTCTCGCAGCCGCTTTTGGAGCTGCGCTAGGAAGGGTCGCCGCATCCTCTTCTTCACATGGTTCCTCCGACGATTCATATTCGAAATCAGAGGGCTCATCTGACTACAGATTTGGAATATTCATGGTTTCATTCACTGCAATATTGGCAATCCCTGTGTTGATTCCATCTATTTCATCAACGATTGAGAACATCACTATATTCACAATCGTCTTCATGGCTATTTCGACGCTATTCCTGGCTCGCTTGAGTAGGAACGAGGAAGCAAACATCCTCCTGGCGGTGGTGATAGGATTCCACTTAGCCGTCTCCCATGCGGCACATACACAGTTCGACTCTTCGGCATGGGCCGGTTCAGAAGCAGAATTGATTGACGCGTCCAGATCAGCAACGGCCTCTATTCTATTCGCATTTTGGGCTTCTGCATGTGCCCTGGGTGCGATTCTTGCTGTCGCAATGAGGGGTACGTTAGACAACCGAGGTAAAGGTCCACTGTTCGCAGATCTTCCGACCTTCGATAGAACGAACAAATCCTCAATGGCCATTATGGGCGTAATGTCACTTATTCTGGCAGTACAACTCCTCCCTCTCCTTTGGGTCGGCAGTTTGGAGACTCTGACGGAATACTCCGAGCATGTCTACTTGGGATCAGTTTGGGCGCTAGTATGCACATTCGTCATATTTTTCTGGGCTTTCTGCAGAGCAGAGGGCTGGCAGGTATGGGGGGCCTTAGTTGCAGTAAACTGGATTCTATACACACTAGCAAGAATGGTGGAGATCGGAAGCGACTTCCTTGGCTCCACACTCTCCTCGGACGACGGACTATCCGGCGTTGCATGGGTTTTCCTCATTTTCTGGCTTAATGTGGCGGCTGTAATTTTCTCTTCCAGAGGATATTTCGGCGACACTGCGCCACGTAGAGAGAATAGCCAACTCAGGGCTTGGTGGAACAGGAACTACTACGGAATATTGGTGGGACTTGCGCTATTTGTAGCTATAGCGGTTAGGACTGGTTGGAATGTTCTCCCCGCAATGAACGCATCTGGTACTCAGTTGTGGGATATGACAGGTGGTTCAGATCCATGGTACATGAAGAGGGTAATCGATTATGTCGTCGCCGAAAGAAGCCACTACATTTTCGATGCCGATAGGGCATATCCGATGGGGGCAATAAATCCAAGGCCACCCCTATTCTCTTGGTCCCTTGCATTGGGTGGAATCGCCCTATCTTGGCTCACCGGCGCCTCAGAGGCAACTATGGTGTGGTGGAGCGTCGCCTCCCTGCCAGCAATCTATGGGGCCCTCATAGTGCTCCCTCTTGCTGCGATCGCAAGAAGGGTACACAGCGACTTGGCAGGAATCTTCACTGCATGGTTGATTGCACTGATGCCCGGTCACATCGGCCATTCGACATTCGCTCTTGCCGATCACGACTCTTTCGCGTTGCTATTCATCTCCATGGCTTTCTACTTCTGGGTCAAGGCCATGGAAGGACTTGGCACGGACAGGATTTTCGAAAGCCCTAGTAGAAACCCGCTTTACCTAGTTGCAGGAATCAGGGAGATGTGGGCACGCAATCCTAAGGTGATGTCCAATGCTACACTTTCTGGAATTTCTTTTGCAACAGCCGCACTGGGATGGAAAGGTTTCGTCTATGGGCCTGGAATACTATTCCTTGCTTATGGCGTGCAGGTCGTGATGAACCTATTCAGAGGCAGAGATAGCTTGCCAATAACGGCTGCTTCCCTGCAGATGCTTTTCACATCCTTCCTAATCCCCCTCCCCTTCTACATGTGGCCAGGGATGAACCTTCTTTTCGATCCAAGCGGTTTCCAGCCAATGTTCTACATTATCGGATTCACGGTAGCTCTGGGATGGGTCACATGCTCCTTCAGGGATAGGCCATGGCTTCTCGTAATTGGAAGCGGAGCCACTCTCTTTTCGGGAATATTGGGCGCACTTTACTTGCTCCAGATCTTCAATATATACAACGGATGGGACATACTCTTCACTGGAGGATTCTATTTCTCTAAGAACAAGATTTTTGGCACAATTGGAGAAGCACAGGCGCCCAGCAGAGGGGTTCTTTTCGCATCTTACGGACCCATAGTCACACTAATCGCAGTATCATGCGCGTTCTACCTGATTTGGAGAGGTTCGAGGAAGGAAAGGCAGAGCCAACTGCTTCTGGGTACGTGGGTAATTGTGGCCGCATACATGGCATGGAGCGCAGGCCGATTCATTTTCAACGCGACTCCAGCAATGGCGGTAGTTGGAGGGCTTGGTATGGCAATGCTTTGGAAGTCAGCAGACCCAACTGGATTTGTCAAGGAATGGAGGAGGTCGGGAATAGGCTCTCCGTCCGCGAGGAGGAAGTCTACATGGCCGGCCACTAAGAAGCACCCTGGTATTCCAGCGCTAATTCTGGTATTCATGCTGGTCGCAAGTCAGCATATGACCTATGGAATAGACTCCGGAATACCAAGAGGTCAGGCAGCCGCATCGGATGTAGACCAGACAATTTACGAGATTTCGCCTGACTTCCTAAGGGATCTCTCGATCCTCAATGGGGCAGAGTATGACTCAGAATCAGGACAGCTTTGGTACATGGGGACATTCGGACCAGGCTTCAATGGCGCTGACTGGAACACCGCCTACGAGTGGCTTTCGCAGCAGGACACGGAGGTAGGCTTCAGTGAAAGGCCCGCATTCGTCTCTTGGTGGGATTACGGTTTCCAGGCATTGGCCCAAGGGCAGCACCCCACCGTGGCTGATAACTTCCAGTCCGGAATTCCGAACAGTGGAGGTATGCTTCTATCTCAGGGCCAAGACGACACTCTGGCACTATTCATCATGACACTGGCCCAAGGCGACAGGAGGTCAAATAATGGTGACTTCACATCTGAGTTCTACGACGTCATGTCCCAGCACATGGAGACGGAAGATCAGATGCAGGAATTCGACTCAATCCTGTCTATCGATGTAGGGGACTCTTCGTTTGTTACCCAACGTTCGATGGAAATCATAGCCACCGATGGGGCCGTAGAACTTCTAAGGGGATATTCGCTGATGGAAAGTGGCATTCCAGCTGACGACGAGTCATGGATGGTATATTTCGATGGAGAGCCATATGGCGAGCCAATGAACGAGACTGATGCCAGAGCCTCCTTCGACGAGGCAAGAGGCAGGTCCTCAGACTTCGAGGAATCCACCACTCACTATATGATTGGAAACTACAGATACACGAATGACCTGATTATGGACTTCGATGATGTATCCACTGGCCTACACAGGGCAAATTCGAAACTTGCATTGGGAAGGGCCTTCCTCCTTACTGCATTCGACTCCTCAGAACTAGTTGACATGTATCACGCAATCACATCTTCAGTTACGTACGAAGTTCAGGACTATGAGGAAGGACTAGGGGTTACCGTAGAGAGGAACAACGACATCAGGTACTTCGCCGTGGACAATCGACTCTACCCTCTCGGAGGATCTTACTATGAGGACTATTCCTACCATCGAGGTCAGACTACGGGAATCTTCCATGCCCCAACCGCACTCTCGGGACTCGACCTGGACAACTATATTTCCACAAATTACCTGACACAGAGGGGCGCAGATGGGCCTGTGATCCCTAGGACTGCCGAGCAGTATGAGGAGGAATACCTCAATGACGTCGTAAGGCAACAGTCAGGAGCAGCACAGGACGCGACTGAGGTAATTCAGATGATAGACATAGATTATCAGCACCAAGACGCATTCTTCGAGACAATGGTCGCAAGAGTGTACGTAGGATATGGCTCGTCGACCCTCGGCCTACCGGGTGACGCTTCCCAACCGGCTCCACACTTCTACACTACCGGGACTCCCGGCTCGCCTTTAGAATCGGCAATCCCCATGCCCGGGGCAATGATGAACCATTTCGCCCTCGCAAATTGGTATGACTTACCATGCGAGTTGGATGAGTCCGGAGAAAAGCTGGATGAGGAATGCAACGACCCAGTAGTCGGCAATGCAAACACCCAAGTTAAGGTTCTGAAATACTACAGTGGGGCCACTCTCACGGGTACTGTTGAGCTAGATGGAATAGGTCCAGTCCCCAATGCCAGAATCCTGGTCGAGAGGGACGCATTCAGTGGCGAAGAGACTGCTGACGAGAATGGCGATGTGGTCGATAGGGACGGTAGGACATATTGGATCCCCATAGGGACCACGGATGCTGACGAGAATGGAATTTTCTCCTTCACGGCCCCCGCTGGCAAGATTAGAGTCTCGGCATTCTTTGGAGAGCCAGACTTAGACTCGGCTAGGGCAACAGTATTGTCAGGTAACTATGGGATGACTGAGATTCTTTCCGACTCAAGCTCAAATCGCAACATCAATCCAATTTCTGGAATTCTAGGAAATGTCTCAGGATCGACTTGGCTGGCTGAGCATATAGTCAATATCTCAGGTTCTGATGGGCACTCAAATGGGGAGTCACACATCGATGTCACGATCAGTGTCGACCCAACGCATGCAACGGGCCAGTTGGTTTGGTCGGGTGCGCCAGAGTTCGAGGGCGAGCCAATAATCGGCGTAGGGATGGAGCTGTCGCCCATGTGGGATGAGATACAGATGGACCCTTACACGGTTTTGACTTCCAATGGAACCGTTTCGGGCTTGGATTTGGTTTTCAACGGAATCGGGGAGGTAACCTTCACAGGCGAGGGATCAGTTCTTTCTACATCCGTGGTAACGGTCTCAGACTTCACTGGCAACTTCTCACAGGAGATAATGCACAACCACACCCTCACGGGCGACGGTCTTTTCGACGGCCGTGGAACCCTGAGTGGAACAATTTCCGATGAATCGGGGGGATCGCCGGATTTCGGCTGCAATGAGAATGGAACAATGCCAGAAAACCAGTCCTTCTGCGAACTCCCCTCTGGTGACTTCCTGATAGATGGCGAGGTAAACGCTTCTGGCAGGTTCACATCAAATGGGTCTACGATTTTCACCCAGCACATGTATCACGCATCGATGGTAGCTTCGGGTAGCTTCGAGGTTGACACTTCAGAGTCGATGGACACGTACGGGACAATCAATGGGACTGGAACCTTCTCTGGAGAGGGGTCATTCAGTGGCCCCATGGTCAAGCCGGGCACCTTCCACCTAATGGACGCGATTCCTGGCGAGTATGAAATGACTGTGATTTTCGAAGACGGCACTAGAGCAACTCTGGGAGAAGCGTTCATCGTTTCTTCGAACCCAGGGGCCCAGATCCCCGAGGTTAAGATGATGGGGAGTACGATAGGGGGCAAACTCGTAGATGAGTCAGATGCAGTCCTCGATGGAGGAGTGGCCCTCTACCAAGATGGAGAAAGCTTCTCAGACGCAGTAGACGATTGTGACGAGGTCCACTTCTCACCTTGCGTGATTATGCCAGATGAGGATGGTAAGCTGAACTTCGGACCGGTGGTCCCTGGTAACTACACTGTCGAGATCGACATCGACAACGACGGATTCCCTGAGTTCTTGGAAGACTACATTTTCGATGCTAACGAGGCGACAGATGTCCAGATACCATTCCCAATTACTCAGACCTTCGACATAACATTCGAACTTCTTGATGACGGCCTGAACGTTCCTGGTCTCAACGTGTCGTTCAAGGCCAACGACGGAGCAGAAGGGATGGTCGAGGCGAGTTTCGACAATGAATCTGGTTCATACTACGTCGAGCTAACGCCCGGCGAATGGCTGTTGGACCACACTCTGGACGACACCAAGCAGATTTGGGAAATCATTGATGTGGATGAGGACTCATCCGAGACCTTCGAATTCAGAACGAGCATGATAGTCTCAGGAATAGTCTACTATGAGGAGAACGTTTCAGCCGAGTTCGACCCCGACGAAAACAAGCTCATTGGATCCGGTGTCACAGTCGAATTCAATTGGGACGGTTTCAGCACTACCGCAGTAACCAACGAGTCAAGCGAATTCAGCATATCCCTGCCCGAGGATGCGGTTGTCGATGCTACTGTCGAGGGAATCGTCGCTTCCTTGGTCGCTGGAGACAGGTTCACCGTGTCCGAGGGGATGGAGGATGTCGTTATGGTTGCAAGACCCGGAGTTGCAATATCGGGAATGGTCAGTGTAAACAGGGCCAACAATCTGTATTCGCCCTCATTCGAGGGGTGGGAGCAGATTACCGTAACAGCCGACAGTGACGAGCATGAAGTCACTTGGAGGGAGCAAGTCCCCGTCGACGGACTCTTCGACATGGTCCTTCCAGAAGGTAACTGGACTTTCGATATTGAAGGCCCGGACTTCCTAGGCGCCTCTCCCCTCCAGAAGTACATCGATGACAAGAACACCTCACTAGAAATGATTCTGAACCCGAGCAATGGGACTCTGTCAGTTACGATGTTCATAGATCATTCGAGCGATGGCAACTCTTCGAATGGCACACTCGTTTCCTATGATTTCGAGATTGTTCCAATGATGATGGCAGGTGCCGGTGGGAGCATTATGGCGAATGGTTCAGAGTGGGTCCAGGATGGCATCGCCGAGGTTTCTCTGGAACCAGGGACATACTCTGTAGTGAATCCAATTTCTGACCCAAATAATGGGGATCTGTTCGGAACCAGAATCCTGAGCCCAGTCCCGTCATTCCAGATAGGACTTGATGGAGGTGTAATAGAGAGGTCAATCTCATTCGACCCAGAATGGAGGGTTAGCCTCTCATTGACCAACGAGAGTGGCGGCCCACTGGCCAACCACATGTTCAGGATGATTAACTTGGATAATGGTTGGACCTCGACATACTACACAGATTCCAACGGCTCCTGGGTTGAACACGTGGAGGAAGGTAGCTGGGTGCTCTCTGTCGAGCCCTTCACTAGTCCAGAGGGAGTTTCTGAAACCCTTAGGGAACTAGTTCAGGTGAACGAGGCCTCTGCCTCGCACGACCACTCATTCTCAACTAGCGAAATAGCCACAGTATCCCTTAACTTAACCGAGGACACTTCGGGCGAGCCACTAAGCGGCTTCACAATTGTCATGATCTCAGAGGAGGGACTAGGCTCAATCGACCTGGAAGAGACCGACTCAAACGGCACCGTCTCAGCCTCCATCCCTCCTGGGGATTGGACGGCAGAAATAAGCCGGGTAGAGAATGGTGTTATGTGGCAGTTAGAGTCTGACTCATTCACGCTCACTCCAGGATCCAACCCCGAAATTTCTCTTGTTGTCGAGAGATCAGCTGAACTCAGTGGTAACGTGTATTGGGACTTCAATGACGACGATGACTCAGACATCGGGGAAGGGGTCGAGGGTGTCACCGTCTCAGTCAGGGAGAGTTGCGACGATGAATTCTCAGACTCTGGCCCGGACTCTCCGTTCTTCACTGGAAACCTGACGACCGACCTGAATGGCGACTGGTCAATCTTCCAGCCCTCGGAGACATCATGGTGCGTTTCTACTCACATGGACGGTTTCGATCAAGAAGAGATCACGGTTTCAATCGGCCCATCCCCAGAAGATGTCGAAATCGAGTTGACTGCTGGATTAGTAGGAGTGGGTGGAACCATTTCTTACATAGACGAGACACAATTCTCGGAAGTCTCCGACTCCGTAATCCTCGAGCTATTCCCTGCCGAGGGCCTTGTTAGGGATCCCGTAACCCCCACAAAGAATCTGGAGGACGGGGTGTGGAAAGGCAACTGGTCCGCACAGGTTGAGCCCGGGGAGTGGATTATTCGCGCTAGTGTCGAGGAAGATGGCCTGATTGCCATGGCCAACATAGAGGCTGACGTACTGGAAGGCGGTTTCGAGGACATGGGCCTCATCTCAGGAGGGTGGCTATTACTCGAAACACAGTGGCTGGACTACGATGGGATCTCCAGAACCCTCGCAGACGTAGAAAGCCCAGAGTTGGTGATCAACATAGGGGGAGGCATCTCCTGGGTCGCTCAGCTGGATGATGATGGAGGAATGAGGATGCTCCTACCCGGCGGAATGGCCGAGACTTCAAGCGAATTCGAAGTCAACCAGATGGGACGTAACATGACATACTCAGGCGGTCGCACAGTAGGAATGCAAGCCGGACAGGAAACTCCTCCGATCGTAATCTCACACACAAGGGTATCCAACCACGAGGTTAACCTCCACGTCATCTCGAGCAGTGGGGGCGATCCTTCCCACGATGGCGGGATAGAGGACCTATTGGCCCAACTGGACGACAACTCCTCTTCCTTCATTCCACTAGAGTTCGTCATGGGAGTTGATTACCTAGGCCACGAGCCGTTTGACACCTTCTCAGCGCAGGCCTTGGTCCCTGGGACGGATGGCGGAGACTGGCTGGTGGAGTTCCACAACGGTTCTGGTGAATGGAACACCACGGTAACCTTCGATGTAGGCCTCGAGAACACTCTTAACTTCACTGACCTACATGTCAGGATTAGCCCGGCAAACCAGTCTGTGGCACACTCACTAACTAATGGGCACTCGGTCAAGATTGACGTCTTCACAGCCGATGGCTATTACACAGAGGAGTCTGTCGTAGTCAGGATACCCCAGATCCATGGTTTCTCTGCAGAGCCGATGGATGCGGTTTACGGAGTATCATCAGGCGAAACGATCCAGATTGGGATTGACATCACTAACACGGGCAACGGGGACGAGAAATTCGAGTTCTCCTTCGACGACTCAGAACTTCCAGAGGGGTGGGAGAGGACTGGGGCAACCAGTCACACTCTGGGCGCCTTTGTTTCGACTACCCACTCAATTTCGGTGATAACCCCCGAGAACGCTACAGGAGGGCCATACACAATTTATGCCTCGGTTACGGACAAGATGGGCGGCACATACCCCGACATTGAGATCAACGTAGAGGTCTCCAATCCAGAAATCAGCATAACCGGCCACCAGTCGTACACGGGTGGTGACCCAGTTGCATTCACAACCAACGGCTGGGCAGTCACGGTATACAACGGCGGATTGGTCAACGCTCCTGGCGTCACTCTGAACGGCACAATATGTGGCGACAGCAGTTGCAGCAGCGAGATAGCTTTCGATACAGATACCCGCGATATCCCCCCAATGTCTGAAGTGACATTTGACATCTCACTTGACTTAACCGAATACGGCCCAGACTCGTACTACCTCAGATTTGTCGTAGTCGAGGAAACCGTCGATGGAGATGTATTACCGTACCTGGAAGATCAAGGTGGAGTTTCCAACGTCGACGTCCGTTCTCCGCCTGTCGAGGGTACAACTGACTGGATTGGATGGATTCTCGGGGCACTAATCGTGTTGGCTATTGGAATGCTGACAAGGCCCCGCTCAAGAAGGCCAAATGCACCCTTCTGATGCATTGATATTTATGCCCGTTAATGTGGGGTTTTAACATGCCAGCAATCGAGCATCTGGAGTTGATGCCCGAGCCAGAGGAACCTAGGCTACTTACAACAGTCGACCCCGATGCCCCGGGATATCCAGGAGATGCCTATGGCTTGTCGGATGAGGAGGCCCGTAGACTCAGGTGGCCATTGGGCCCGATTAAGGAGGCCCTATGGCCATGGGGGGCCGTTTTCTTCTCGATAGGCACAATTCTATTGCTAGTTTCATGGCCCTTCATCAATGCATACCTCACCCCAGTACTTCCAGACTCCGAGTGGGCCTACCAAGACACCGGAATCAGGCAATTGCAGAGTTCAGGACTTTCTGGCAAGGGAGTCTCAGTCTGCATTGTTGACACCGGTGCGGATGCGGCCCATCCGGATCTGATGGGAGTAAACCTAGTTGGATTCAGGGACTTCTATGAAGAAAATAACGATGAAGTCAGGGACGTGGGGGACGAGTATCATGGTACAATGATGACCGGTCTCCTGGTCGCCAATGGGACATTCCTAGGGGCTGCCCCTGAAGTTTCTCTCTCAGTAGCTCTGGCACTGGGCCCAGAGGGTTCTTCAGGGCAGCAAGACAGAGTCGCGATGGCGATAAGGTGGTG